>Ga0315294_10003974_pt1 | contig 16112 bp, 12 predicted proteins | sample YL17G13_40_MG_FD_203626 | JGI IMG/M metagenome (GOLD analysis project Ga0315294, IMG submission 203626) | Sediment microbial communities from Yellowstone Lake, YNP, Wyoming, USA - YL17G13_40 | ecosystem: Environmental > Aquatic > Freshwater > Lake > Sediment | place: USA: Wyoming | collected... | reverse complement strand
GCCCCTCGGCCAGCCACACGCCGCGGCGCAGCCGCCGCAGGTCGTCCGGCGTAACGTCGCCGGCCACGGTGGCCACGTAGGTCTTGGACACTTCGTAGCGCGGGTGGGTCAGGCGGTTGGCAAAGAGACCGTCATTCGTCATCAGCAGCAGGCCCTTGGAATCGGCGTCGAGCCGCCCCACAGGGAAGAGGCGCGTCTGCGTGTAGTGCTGCATCAGGTCGACCGGCCGCGAGCGGCCGGCCGGGTCGAGGTTCGTGCACACGACACCCTTCGGCTTGTTCAGGAGCCAGTACTCGGGGCGCTCCGGATGCAGGCGCGACCCGTCGAGGCGAACGTCCTGCGTCTGGGGGTCGGCCTTGGTCCCGAGTTCGGTCACGACCCTGCCGTCGACCATGACGCGGCCGGCGGTGATGATGGCCTCGCACGCGCGGCGTGAGCCGACGCCGGCGCGGGCGAGCAGTTTTTGAAGTCGTTCGGCGGGCATAGGCCACCTTGCACAGCGCCCGCGCCTCGCGGCGGGGGGCACTAACGGCTACCTGGGGCCTCGCGCGGTGGGCATTCCTGCCCACCCCGTACCCCGGTGTCTTCCTGAGCGGCGGGTAGGAACGCCCGCCGCGCGACGTCATTCGGTCAATCGTGAACGGCGCCTAACGCATCGGCGCCTTGGCGGGCGGCGCGGCGACCAGCACCGTCAGGCGCTCGGGCGATTCCAGCGCATATTCCTCGCAGTCCGCGGGGACAAGGATGGTGTCGCCGGCCAGAATCGGGGTCACGTTCTTGCCGGTTGCCAGCCGCGCCTGGCCGGCCAGCACCACCAGGGCCGCACACGCGCCGCGCGTTTCGGCCGCGTAGGGCCGGCGGTCGAGCAAGATGCGGCTGAGGCTGAAGGCGGGGCAGTCGACGAGGTGCTCGATCAGGAGGCCGGTCTCGTCGGCGGTCTTGCCCCGCCCGCCCGCCGGGGGCAGGCCGCCCGTGAACCGGATGCTCGCGAGCGCGTGTTCCACGTGCAGAGGGCGGGATTTGCCATCGAGGCCGGTGCGGTTCCAATCGAAAAGGCGGTATGCGAGGTCCGAGTTCTGCTGGATTTCGGCGAGGACGATGCCGGGGCCGATGCCGTGGACCGTTCCGGCCGGGACCCAGACGAAGTCGCCCGCCTTGACCTGCCGGACGGCCAGCATTTCTTCCACGGCCCCCTTCTTGAGGGCGGCGGCAAACTGCTGGCGCGTCGTGCCGGGCTTGAGGCCGTGAATCACCCACGCGCCCGGCTCGGCATGAATGACGACCCAGCACTCGGTCGTGCCGCCCTCGCCCGGCGCGTGCGCGGCCGCGTACGCGTCGTCGGGGTGCACCTGGACGCTCAGGCGGTCGGAGGCGTCGATGAACTTCACCAGGAGGCCGAATCGCGACGCCCAGGAGCGAGCCAGGCCCTCGCGGCCCAGGACCTCGGGGGCATACCTGTCGAGGACGTCGCGGAGAGTCTTGCCGGCGAGCGGCCCGTCGGCCACGCGGCTGGGGCCGCGGGGATGGTCCGAGAGTTCCCACGATTCGCCGATGCGCACACCGTCCGGGAGGGTCTTACCCAGGAGGTCGCCCAGCCGCCGGCCGCCCCAGACCCGCTCAACCAGCACGGGCTGCATCTTCATTGGCTGCACAAAGTTGACCCTTACTGGCGGCCCCGCGCCGCGGCGTAAAGTAATGGATTCTACCACGCTCGCGAGGCGGCAGGAAGCAATTTCGAGGGCCGGCTTGCGCGCCGAATGGGTGGCATGCCCACAGCCTGCCCGCCTTGGCGGGCCGCTGTTTGCGTGGGCATGCGTCCCGCATCGGACAAAGCATACCCAGGCAACAACGGCCTGGGCATGCCAGCCGGCGCGTGGAACTGCATGTCAGCGCGCCACCCAGGCGCGGGCCAGGAGAGCAACGAGCGCGGCGGCGGCCAGCCAGGGCCACAGGTCGGAAAGGGCCGCGCGGCGTTTGGCCTCGATGGACTGGCGGATCGCCTCGACGGCGGCCTTGGAATCGTCGCGGCCGGGGCCGGACTGGAAACCCTCATCGGTGCCGATGAAACTAACGCCATACGTTCGGCCGGCGGCGTCCTGGTGAAAGCCCGGCGTGCCCGCGGCCAGGCCTCCGCCCGGCATCGGCTCAAACGGCAGGTAATACTTGTACTCGGCCGGGCGGCTCTCCTTGGGCACCAGCCAGTCCACCGCGTGCGACCAGAACACCGGGAAGCCCGCGCGCCGGGGCCAATCGGTCGTCTGCTCGTCGAAATCAAACAGCACCGCCAGCCGCCGGGCGCCCCCATCCTGCCATGTAACCATGAGCGGCGCATCGGGCGTGCCGAGGAGCAACTGCGCGGGCGGGTCAGCCGCGCAGCGAATCGCACCAGCCAGTCGCGGCGGCTCAAGGTATAGCGCGTCGGCCAGCGGATGGCCGGCCACGACGCGCCACTCGGCCGCAGCCTGCCCGTCCGCCGGCCGCAGCGGCCCGACCGCATGCGGCGGAAGGACCAGCGCCGTCGGCCCACTCCAGTCGGCGGGCGGAAGCACCCCGTACGCCACCACGAGGTCCGTACCCTCGGGGACGGCCGCCGCATCCGCCCCCGCCTCGACGACTTCAACACCCTCGCGTGCGGCCAGCGCGCGGCGGAGGGCCGGGGCGGGCCTGCCCGCGAGCAGCACCCGCACGCCCGCCGCAGGCTCAAGCGCCAGGCACGCCGCATCGTCCCAGGGGAACCCGTCGGGCGGAGGCCGGTGGACCGCGGCATCTGTTTGGCGATGGACAAGCGCCAGGTACGCCGCGTCGTCCCAGGGGAAACTGAACGGCGGAAACTGGAAACCAATGATATAAGCGGGTGTGCCATTCACAAAACTCTTGTCGAAATAAGGTTGAGCGTCTGCACCGCCCATCACAACGGCAAGGCGGTCACGAGGCGGGTCTTTCAGCCGAAGGATGGTTTCCGCCGCCGTGCCGGAAGCCGGGAAGATATCGCGCTGCTGGAAGAACTTCGGTCCGGTTACGAAAACGCGCCACGGTCCGGGGCCGGCGGCTTCAGCCCGCGCAGCGACCAGCAGCCACGTCCCACCCTTGTCAATCCTTGCGGCCGCGCGCGTGAGGCCGACGTTGCGCGACCGGGCGCCCGTCGCCAGCACGTAAAGGTTCGGCGGCAGGGGCGAGGCCGGAGCCACGTCGGTTATCAGGAGGACGGGGCGGTCGCTGTCTGCCGCAGCCTGGGCCGTCGCCGCGGACGCAGCCTCAGCGGCGGCCGGCACAGGGCTCCAGTAGTCCCACCCGCCCGCGAAGATCCGGTCGGACGACACATCGTGCAACTCTTTGGCGCCCAGCGGCCCGGGCACAAGCACGACGCGAAGGGGCACTGCGCCCATCGGACGCAGAATCGCCTCGGCCATGGCAAGGGCGCGCCGGAATCGGGGGCCATCGCCGCTGTCAGTGCTCATGCTGGCCGTGCGGTCGATGACCAGCGTGGCAACGGGCTCGGCGGGAGCAACGGTCTTCATCGCGGGCCGCGCGCAGGCCAGAACCACGAGCAGCACGACCGCGGCGTCGAGCCAGAGGAGCGGGTCGCGAAGGCGGACGCGGGCGGACGGCTTCCCGGCGGGGCCGGCGGCCAGCACCCGCCGCCAGAGCATCAGCGACCCGACGGTCACCGGCCGGCCGCGCGGCGCCCAGAGGCCCCACAGGAAGATCGCCGGCACGAGCACAAGGCCCGCCAGCGCCCAAGGAGCCAGGAGTTCCATGCGTTTGCCTGCCGTTGCGAACCGATTGCGGGCCGTAAAATGACTAATGACTAATGTCTAATATCTAATCAAACAGCAATGGCGAATGCCAACGGGCGGCCACCCGCACCCGCGGCGCCACGGGACGCCGCCATTCGCCGCTTCATTAGACATTAGTCATTAGGAATTAGACATTTCGTCAGAGGTTCTCTTCTTCGGGCAGAATCCGCGTGGCCCGGGTGATGAGGACGAAGTTCTTGCCCTCGTAAACGGTGACCAGGCCGGAGACGCGCCAGCGTGTCTTGCGTTTGCCGCGGTCGGTGGCCGATTCGAGCATCTCGCGGACGGTGTTTTCAAGGATAGGCATGGGCTTCTCGCCGGAATCGAAGATGAAGAGCGGCCGGCCCAGGGGGTCCACTTCCACGCGGCCCTCGCGGTCGAAGATGCGTTTGCCCTCTTCGAGGGTATCGGGCTTTTTCTTGCGGACCGGCGGCGGGCCGGGCTTGAACGGGTTATCGCCCACCTCGGGGATCGGCGGAATCTCGACGTCCGGAAGCGGCGGCGGGGCAACCGTGCCGCCGGCCTCGGCCTTGGCCGACCCGCCGGCCTCGGCCTTGGCCGACCCGGCGGCCTCGGGGTTGGCCGACCCGGCGGCCCCGGGCCTCGCCACGGGCGCCGGCGGCCCCTTCTCGGTCCCCTGCGGCGCTGCCGGCGCAGGCGGCGCGGACGGCGCGGGCCTGGCGACCGGCGCGGGCACAGCGGGAGCGGACGGCGCGGGCGGAGCCGACGGCGCGGGCGGAGCCGACGGCGCAGGGGCGGACGGCGCAGCGGGGGCCGGCGCGGAAGGCGCCTGCGCCTCCTGGCCGAGAATCCAATTCGCGCCGAGCCATCCTGCGCCAACCGCCAGAACCACGGCCGCAACGACCGCCGTCTGCCTCATGGCCGTTCACCTCCACTTCAGCAGTTCAGGGCAGACTAGCCCTGTCCGCGCGGCACTATTGTACGGCGGGGCAGGATTTCCGCCAAGCAATTGTCCGCGGCGGAAAGGAACGAAGCGCGGGCGTACGCCCGCGCGGGGTCCTGTGGCAGCGCTGCGCCGCACAGCGATGGCGTTACCGACCGCTACCGGTCCTGTTTCTTCTCCAGCCGGTCCAGGCGGCGCTCGATGTCGCCGAGGCGTTTGTCGATCCGGTCGAGGCGCTCGAGGATCTGGCCGATGTCCTTACCCACGCCGTACGGTTCCATGCGCGGCGGGGCAGGCGGCGCCCGTACGGGTGCGGCCCCAGGCGGAAGCGGCTCGCCGGGCCGGGCCTCCTCGCGGCCCCTGCGGCCCTCCTCAAACCAGCGGCCCAGGCCGCGCAGGTACTCGCGCAGTTCGGGGAACTGCCCGTACAGCCGCTCGGGGATCCGGGAGAACCCGAAGCCCTCGCGGTCGCGCGGGCCCACGGGCCATCGCCCGAGTTTCACGTCGGCCTCGCGTTTCTTGCCGGAACGATAGTACTCAATGGGCACGGTGTCGCCCGGCTTGTGGCTGCGGATGAGGTCGGTGAGTTCCGCCGGCGCATTGACGCGCTTGCCGCCGACGGCCGTGATGACGTCACCGGGCAGCAGCCCCGCCTCGGCGGCCGGGCTGTTGTCCATAAGGCTGTTGATGAGGACGCCGCGGTCAATGCCCGCGACCTCCTTCACGTCTTCCGACAGGGGCGCAGCCATGACGCCCAGGTACCCCTCGGCCGGGCGGTCCTGGCGGGGACGTTCTTCGTCCGGCGGTTGTGCGCCGAACGGCATGCCCTCCGGCCGCGAGCCCAGCGCGATGCGCTTGGTCACGGACTGGCCATCATGTTCCCAGGTGAGGGAGATGCGATCGCCCGGCTTGTGCCGCTGGATGGTCTCGACGAACTGCTCCGGCCCTGTAACCCGGCCGCCGTCAACCGAGGTGATAACGTCGCCCACGGCCAGGCCGGCCTCGGCGGCGGGGCTTTCCGGGGCAACAACCGTGACCTTGACGCCCTCGTTGTCGGGCCCCTCGCGGGCGGGCGAAACGCCGACCCCCAGCCACGTTTGGGCCGCGCGGGTCTCACCGCCCTCGGAGCGTCGCTCGGGGGGCATCGCGCGTTTTTCGACGCGCGCGCCGCTGAGTTCCTCCAGGTTAATGGCCTCTCCGGGCTTGACCTCCTTGCCGTTGACCCAGATGCGGACCTGGGGCTGGAGGCTGCCCTGGTCGCCGCCGATCTCAACCTTCATCTGGATGTTTGCTTCGTCCGTCGCCGCCTGCCCGTACGGGCCCGTACTGGGCGCGGCCGCGGCCGCAAGCAGCGCCGCCGCCAGAGTCCCAACGAATCCGATGACCTTCATGCCTTGCTCCTTTCGTCGCAATCCTTTCGACAGACACCACTGTTCATCTTACCGCGCGGCGGCCCGAGGCGAAACAGGGTAGCCGTTCGCGGCGGGCCGGGGCCGGTGCGACGGGCGGCACCGGGGCCGCCGGAAGGAGCGCCCCGATCAACCTGTCGCCTAAATGACTGGCCGCCGGCCATACCGCCCCTTATAATGTTCCCCACCTGATACACGCGGGAGAAAGCATTTTTTATGCCGGTCGGCGCCGTACACATCATCGTGAACCCGATTTCCGGGCAGGGGCAAGATGGCCGCTTCGTCGCCGAACTGGTGCGGCACCTGACGCTGCGCGGTTTCCGCGTCGAGGTCCGGCCGACCCGCCATGCGGGCCACGCCCGCGAACTCGCCCGCGCGGCGCCCGACGATACCCACTGCATCGTCAGCATCGGCGGCGACGGAACACACCGCGACGTCCTGTCGGGACTCCTGGGGCGGCCAGTGCCGGCCTGCGTGGTGCCATCGGGAACCGAGAACGTGCTGGGCCGGACCTTCCGACTGATGCCGACCCTCCAGGACACCCTGAGGCGGATCCAGACGGGGCGGCCCGCGACCATTGACCTGGGCCTGGCAAACCAGTGTCCGTTCGTCATGTTCTCGGGCATCGGCTTCGACGCCGCGGTCACCCAGGCGGTCCACCGGAACCGGCGGGGGCGCATCTTCCGCGGCGCCTACTACAGCCAGATCGCCCGCCTGTTGTGGCGCTACGGCTTCCCGGCGCTCGCCGTGGCGGTGGATGGGCGGCCGCTGGCGGACGACGCGGGTTTTGTCCTGGTGGCCAACACACCGCTCTACGCCGACCGGATGCGCATGGCGCCGCAGGCCATCGGCGACGACGGCCTCCTGGACGTGGTGTGCTTCCGCGCACGCTCGCCGTGGAAGATCCTCGAACTGTATCTCTACGTGCGGCGCGGCAGGCACCTGACTCATCCGCTGGTGGCGTATGCCCAGGGCCGACGCATCGAGGTCACGTGCGCCGAGGCGGCGGTCCCGACCCAGGTGGACGGCGACGCCATCATGACCACGCCGGTCACGCATACCGTGATGCCGAAAGCAGTGAGGCTGCTGGTATAAGGGCACAAGCGAGAACCGGAGGCAATGCCCCATGACCCTTCGCGTGGCCAAGGTAGGAAGCGCGTCGCTGTCCAGCGAGCGGCTGTTCGTCATCGCAGGCCCGTGCGTCATCGAATCGGCGGACCTCTGCCGGCGGGTGGCCGGGCACCTGAGGGCGGTTGCCGACCGGCTCGGCCTGCCGCTGGTCTTCAAGGCATCGTACGACAAGGCGAACCGGACGAGCGGCAAGTCGTTCCGCGGCGTCGGGCTGGCCAAGGGCCTGAAGATCCTCGCCAAGGTGCGTGAAGAGTTCGGCCTGCCCGTCGTTTCCGACGTTCACACGCCCGAGGAGGCGAGGGCCGCCGGCAAAGTGCTCGACTGCCTCCAGATCCCGGCGTTCCTCTGCCGGCAGACTGACCTGGTGCAGGCGGCCGCACGGTCCGCCAAGGCCATCAACCTCAAGAAAGGCCAGTTCCTGGCCCCGTGGGACATGAAGAACGTGATCGCCAAGGCAGCCGACGCGGGGGCGAAGAACATCCTGGTCACGGAGCGCGGCACGTCGTTCGGGTACAATCGCCTGGTGTCGGACCTGACGGCCCTGCCGGTCCTGGCGTCGATGGGCCACCCGGTGGTGTTCGACGCAACGCACAGCGCCCAGCAGCCGGGCGGGCTCGGCACGGCCACAGGCGGAAGCCGCGAGGCAGCCGCCCTGCTGGCATGCGCCGCCGTGGCGGCGGGGGCGGACGGCCTGTTCATAGAGGTTCATCCGGAGCCGGACAAGGCCCTCTCGGACGGGCCCAACTCGATCGCCCTGGCCGACGTCGAGGGCCTTCTGGCAAGGTGCGCGGCCATCCGGGCAGCAATCACCGGGCTTGCCACGGCGTCGCCCTGGCGAGCCGGGTGAGCGGGGGGCGGCCATGCCCCACCGCAGGCGGCCCGGGAAGGGGTTTCGGGTTGACAGTGGCCCGCCGGGGGATAAACTACGGTACTTTGAAGTATCCGAGATAACTGCGACAAGGCCCTGATAGCAATTGTGAGAGGCGGCAGCGGTGCCGGATCCTGTCGAGAAAGAGCAAACGCCCAACGGCTCTGCGGCCGAGGGCCAGGGCGCCGAGGGGACCGGCCCGGCCGCGAGCCCCGCGCCGGCGGAATCCATCACGCCGGAAGCCCGCCAGATGGCCGACACTTACTTCGAGCGCGGCACCCAGGCCACCAGGCGGGGCAATTTCGACTACGCCCTTCGCCTGTACACGGACGGCCTGCGCCTCAATCCCCTCGATGTCGAGAAGGGCCACAAGGGCCTCCGGGAACTGGCCCAGGCCTGGCACGGGACGAGCGGCGGCGGCGGCCTGATGTCGGTCGTCGCCCAGGTCAGGGGAATGGTCAGCCAGATGCTCGGGCGGACCCAGGACGCCATGATGGACCTCCTGGGCGCCGTGACCCGCAGCCCGCAGAACGTCACCCTGCTGGCCCAGTTGATGCAGACGGCGCGGCGCCTCTCGTACATGGACGTGGCGATCTTCTGGGGCGAATGCGCCCGGGAAGAAACCCTCCGACCCCACACCAAGAAGCCGCAGAAGCAGATCTTCACCACCCTGGCCGACCTGTACCAGGGCCAGGAGGACTACCGGAAGGCCCTCGACGCCCTCACGTACGCCATCAAGATCGACCCGGGCGACCGCACGCTGGACCAGCGCTGCAAGAACCTTGCGGCCCAGGTGAGCATCGCGTCCTCCAAACTGGAGTCCGTCAAGGGCTTCCACGACATTATTCTCGACAAGGCCCAGGCCTCCAAGTCCGCCCAGCAGCAGGTCGTCCACACCGAGGAGCAACTGGAAGCGCAGTACGAGGAACTCAAGCAGCGATACGAGGCCGACCCGAACAACCCGCACAAGATCCAGGCGCTGGCCGAATGCCAGCACCGCCGCGGGCACATCGACGAGGCCATGGCGCTCTTGCAGGGGGCGCTGGAGCAGACGAAGGAATACCGCTTCAAGATGCGGATGGACGACATCCGCATGGCCGAGGTCCGCCGCGTCCTGCGGGGAATCGACGAACAACTGGAAGCCGAGCCCGGCCGGGCCGACCTCCAGGCCAAACGCGACGAGATCGTTCGCCAGAGCGACGCCTTCGAACTGGAGGTGTTCATCGAGCGGCAGAAGCAGTACCCGACCGACATGGGCATCCGCTATGATCTGGGCCTCCGCGAATACCAGGTGGGCCGCCTCGACGACGCCATCGTGTCCTTCCAGCAGGCCACGCGCGACCCGAAGCGGCGCATCCCGGCCCTGAACATGCTCGGCCGGTGCTTCCTGGCCAAGAAACTCTACCAGGAAGCCCAGGGCCAGTTCGAGACGGCCATCCAGCAGTATGAACTGACCAACGACCCGCTGGCGAAGGAACTCCGCTACAACCTCGCCATGAGTTTCGAGTTGCAGAACAAGGGGCCGCAGGCCGTCGAGTGGTACAGCGTCATCGTCCAGCAGGACTACCAGTACCAGGACGCGGCCAAGCGGCTGGAATCGCTCCGCCGGAAACTCACGGAGAGCCAGGGCAAGCCGTAGCGCCTCAATCAGAAGGAGACGGATTCCCATGCCGCATTCGCTGTCAGCCCAGAAACGCGTCCGGCAGAACGAACGGCGCCGCGAATATGACCGCGTGGTCAAGAGCCGCATCCGCACCGCCCGGCGGGCGTTCCAGAAGGCCATGGATGCCCAGGACCTGGAGGCGGCCCGCCAGCGTCTGCGCACCTGCGCGCGTCTGCTGCACCGCGCCGCCGGCCGCGGACCGCTCCATCGAAACACCGCCGCCCGCATCATCAGCCGCATGCAGCGCCGCCTGGCCGCCCGGGAAAAGGCCGCCGCAGCCCAGTAGCCGTGAACACGGGCCGGCACGTCAGCCGCCGACGGCTTCTATCACCGCCGGGGCCACGTGGTCCTGCTGGGCCTGTGCCAATTCCGGGTAGATCGGCAGCGCCGGGACCTCGCGGGCCGCCAGTTCGGCATGCGGCAGGTCGCCCTCCTTGTACCGTCGATGGGCAAAACAATCCTGGAGATGCCGCGGCGGGTCTCCCTGGCACGGCCACATGCCGTGCCGTGGCCGGCCGCACCCGCCGCGCGGGAGTGCCGCAACTTCGCGAAGTTTAGCGGCATTCGGCGCGGCGGCTACGGAGAGCCGCCGCGCAAAACGTGAAAGTAGCGCTGTCGTACTAAGACGGGCACGGCGGCTGTCAAGGAAAGCCGCCGCCGGACCGCCCGGCTGGTAAGGATGGACGAACCCGGGCCCGTTTCGGCCTCGCGCCGCCGCCGCCCCATCTCGGACACCTGGAATTCGGGACGTTCGCGGGCCTCGACCTCGCCCTCAGGCTCGCCCGGCATGGAGGATACGCGCTGGCTCGCCCGGGGGAGGGCTGCCGGCCGCCTTCGCCGGCCGGCGGCCTGGAACCGCATCGGGCCTCGCCCCCGCCGCGGCGACGGCAGGGGCCGCGTGCGGGTCGAAAGCCCCGCACAACCTGGGCCTTGCAGGACAATCGTCTTGTTGACGCTCGGCCCGGCCGCTATAATGGTTTCGGACCCGCCGGGAAGGGCAGCGCGGGTAAGGAGCAATCTTCCATGAGCCGAATCCGCAGCGGGCGGCCGGGCTTCTCGCTGACCGAGATCCTCATGGCCGTGGGCATCCTCGGCGTGGGCCTGACGATGGTGGCCTCGGTGTTCCCCGTCGCGGTGGACCAGCATCGTCGCGGGCGCGACTCGACGATGGCGGCCCTGTGCGCCCGAAGCGTCGCCGCCACCATGCGGGCCGCACGCCAGCAGGTAGTCAAGGAGTGCCGCGAGTACTTCAACGTCGCCGTCAGTAAGAATGACCCGATCTCCAGGGACCGGCCGGCCGAATACGATGGCCCGCAATTGACCGGCGCGAACACAGCCAGTTATCTGCCAACTACAGGCAGCAGCAGGGGCCTCGCTACAATCACGCAACAGATGCGCGTTTACAACCCCCAGTCGTTCCTATACGAGTCGGGCCGCGTGTACGACGTCTTGAACAAGCCTGCCAGCGGCACCTATCCCCCGTTCTGGCCGTTCTGGAACGCCGGCAACTACGTCCCCGTCATCTACGTAACGCCGCTCGTCAACAATCTGTACACGGCCGCGATGCCCCGCCCGACCGCCGAGAATCCCAAGGGGCCCTGGCGGGTGACTATCGTGGTCTTCAAGTCGCGCGGCAGGGAGCCGACACGGACCAAGCACTGGGCCATGGACAGCCAGAGCAAGGCGGTCGCCGCGGGCGGCTACATCCTGAACCGGTCGAAGAACGCCGGCGAGGCCCACCTCATCGATTACGTGCGCAGCCCGGAGACCACAGGGGCACAGATCGCCCTGGCGGCGCCGCCGGCCGCTTCGACCGAAGTCGGCGCCGCGAGCGGAACGCCCTCGATTGCCAGTCCGCCGATTACCGCCCCCGCCCTGGCAACGACTACCGCGCAGATCTGGTACGTCATGCCGGGGGCCGTGGCCGCCTTTCACACGGTTATTGGAGATTGAAGCCGTGCAACGCTTCCCGAACATGCCAGCGCCGGGCCGGGCCTCGCGGAGCCTACTCCGCCGAAGCAGCCGCTTCGGCTGCGAAGGCTGGACCCGTCCTCCGCAGCAGTCGCCGAGCCTACTCCGCCGAAGCAGTCGCTTCGGCTGCGAAGGCCGGACGCGACATAGCCGCTATGGCGACGTCGCGCGGCGCTTGCCACTCTGCGAAGCAGCGCTTCGCTGCGAAGCACGAGGCCGCTGCGAAGGGTGGAAACGGGCCTTCACCCTCGTGGAACTCGTGACCGCCGCCTCCCTGATGACCGTGATGATGCTCGGCGTGGTCCAGATCTTCGCCTACGTCACGCAGACCGCCAGCAACGCCCAGGGCCTCACCTTTGCCCTGGAACAGGAGCGGGCGGTGCTGGACACGATCCACCGCGACCTCCGCGGCCTGGACCGAGCCGGGTACCTGAGAATCCAGACGGCGAACGTCAAGGCCAACGGCACGACCGGTACGCTCACGACGCGGACGCTGCCCACAACACTCCCGCCGGCCGGCCGGGACGTGTTCTGGGAAAACCCCATGACCGAGTACTGCAACGACCTGTTGGCGATGACCACCGTCGGCGCGTTCTGGGAAAAGCGGAGCGACAACCCCGCCGACACGCCCGACACCGCCACGGGCGCCGAAGTCGTGTACTCCTCCAACGTCAAGACGCCGAATGCCCGCCTGCGGTTCGGCGCTGCCACGTCGCCCCCTGATGTCGACCAGCGGCGCAACCTCGTCGCGCGCGGCGTCTGGGTCTTCTGCGGCAAGAGTGGCGTGGGAACCGGGACTGACACCGACGACCGGTCCAAGGCCGCCGTCCTGGCCGAGACCAGCGCCTCCGATCGCGTGTCCCAGAACCTCGGTTCCGGCGGCCTCGTCTCCCCGGTGGCCATCTACCCGTTCACCAGCAGCGGCGCGCCGCAAAATTACGCCTGGACCCTGCGCCGGGTGGGCGCCTCCTGTGCCAGCGAGTTCTTCGTGGAAGTGCTCGACACGACCACGAGCGGCGTTGCCTGGAGCCGCAAGCAAATGACCATCAAGCCGGTCGCCTTCGGCGCCACCGACGTCTGCCCGCGCGCCATCCGCGTGACGATCGCCGTGCACGACCCCAGCGACATCAAGCCGGTCGTCGGCCCGTCCGGCCGCTACGAAGGCTACGCCCTCCAGGAAGTCTTCTGGATCGGAGACCCCTAACGCAAATGTCTAATGGCTAATGTCTAATTCCGAAAAAAAGGGGGTCGAAGGCGCGGGGGGGCGCGGCGATCGTGCTGAATCCGGCGTTCGTCATTGCTGTTTGATTAGTCATTAGGAATTCGTCATTGGTCATTTGGGGGCAAATGAATTCGCGCCAGGCGGCGTGCGCCCGGCAAGGAAACACAGATGAAGCGCAAAGGCTCCGTCCTGATCGTCGTCCTGGGCCTCCTGGCCATCCTGGCGGTGGTGGGCATCACCTTCGTCACCATGAGCAGCATCGACACGAGCACGGCCGCCAACTTCGCGCTCCAGGCCCAGTTCGACCTTGCCGCCGACGCCGCCGTTGACTACGTCTGCCATCCCCTCGTCCAGGATATCTGGGAATTCGACACCTCGGCGTCCACGTCCCCCACCTACCGCCAGTACACCGGAAGGGCCCTGACGGGCCTCTACGGCACCGAGTTCTGGGACCAGGCCAACGCGACCAGCGACCCGTACCTGGCCACCAACTGGGCAGGCGCCACCGCGCCGACCGGGGCCGTTTACTCCTTTGCGACCACGGGCACCGTCACACTTTACAACCTCAACAACTTCGGCGGGGCAACGGTCACCGACGGCAGCGAATCCCAGCCCCTTCTGGGACATCCGAACAACCTGGGTATCCCCGACACCACCGGCAAGGTTATTTGGAACAAACCCGCCAACGGCCTGTGGATCCCCGACCTGGCGTTCCCGTACGAGGCTGGCGTCATCCGGGTCAGCGTCACCGTCCAGGACCACGGCGCCATGGTCAACCTGAACGCCCACGGAAACTGGCAGGACGACCAGAAGTGGCCATACGGCGCCGCGCGAGGCAAGGGGTACTTCATCAGCGACGTCAACCCGGTCGTCACCGGCTTCTTGAGCGGCCTCGACCTCAAAAAACTGGTGCTTGGCGACGGTGCCAGCGTGCCCGGACGCTGGTCGAAGAACAACGGTCCCGGCATCAAGGAGACCGGCGAAATCCTGATTCAGAATCCTTTCGCCAAAGGGGACTGTCCCTACACCCTGGATGAGGAGTTTGAACTCCGCCGCCTCACCGGCACCGCCGCCACGACACGATTGGAGTCCTTCACCACCGGGGGCGGCCTGCAGTCCACGCCCGCCTCCTGCACCCCGACCACGTGGCAGAACCGCCTGAGCCTCACCACCGTCGGCTGGACCGCCGAGGTCCGCCCCAGCCTGATCGACCCGCTCAACACCAGCCCGCCGCCGGGCACCCACGATACCACCCAACAACTCAAGGCCGACCTCAATTTTGATAACGACGCCGTCGTCCGGGCGGCCCTCGTCGATGGCCGCGCGTTCGACCCCCGGCCCGGCTTCAGCGAAAAAACGCTCGGCCAGTTCATCGCCAACATCTGCGCGTTCCGCAAACGCACCCCCAGCTTTCTTCAGCCCTCCCCGAACATCTACGGGGCGCGACGCCAGCCTTTCTTCACCAAGGCCCTCGCCACCGCCGTTGCCCAGACAACTCCGCCGAAGTGGAACCTCAAACTCGAGGTCTATAACCCGTGGCCGGACGACCAGGCGAGCGGCGACACCGGCGGCATCGCCTGGAGCCAGTGGAAGGTCGTCATCAAGTGCAAAGACGACCAAACCATCGGCGATGCCAGTGACAAGAAGACGATCACCATCGTCATCAGGGAAATAACAACCCCCCCCTCCAAATGGGCCGCGAAGAGGGCCATCGAGGTTAATAAAACGATATCCACCGACCCTGCCGACACCACCCGCCAGACTCTGACCATCGCTGGCACCGGCGCGAACAATACCTTCGGCCTGGAGGTCGCCGAGATCCGCCTCGATGCCTTCAGCGGGGGGCCCACCCAGGGCGTGGACAAGATCGATCCGTCCGTTGTGTCGGCTGGGTGGCGGCGAAAGGTCGGGGTTTACGAGGAGATGCGCGCCCCCAGCGCCGATCTCCCCACCGCCATCACCGTGCTGTATGTCAAGAACCTCAACCCCGCCGCCGGGGAAAGCGCCGGCACCATGACTTTTGGAACGGTTGACCCCTATGAAATCACAAAGGAGGACGGCAAAAACAACCGCATCCCCATCCGGTTCCCGCACAGCGTCCCGGATATCGGCACATGGGACCCCAAGACCAAAGGCCCCCTGCCGCCTTACGCCACGGATGGCCAGTTCAAGGCCTTCCTGCGCCTGGGCGACCTGAACCAGGTTCTCTGCCCGAAGGATGAGACCGAAGCCGCCGCCTTCTGGCCCTGGATCACCACCGTCGCCAGCAGGTCCATCAGCGGCACCGTGGCTGATGACGCCTCTGTCAAGTTCAACTGGGACGACACCATGGCCGTGGGCGACCCTACGGCATTCTGCCGCATGAACGCCGCCAACGTCCTCACCACCGAGAGGCCGTGGCTGGACAGTTACGATAACGACGGCGACGGAAAGATAGACGACCAGGACAAGGGCAACGACACCGACGGCGGCCGCTTCTGCGGCCCCGAAATCCGCGTCGCCGGCAAAATCAACCTCAACACCGCCACCGACAAGACCCTCGACGCCATCGACACGAGCCTCGGCACGGGCGGCGCCATCAAGACCGCCGTCAAGAGCCTCCGCGGCGCAAACAACACCACCCCCATCAAGAGCATCGCCCAGTTGGCCGGGCAGATGACCCCGGGCACCGGCGCCGACCGGGGCGATGCCTTCGGACCCCTCGAAAAGCGGGACCTGGGGTTCACGCGCCTCTCCAACATCGCCACCGTCCGCAGCGACACCTTCTCCATCTATGGCACGGTCCAGTACGTTGAGCCGCCCAAGACGGCCGGAGCCACGCCCGCCCGGATCATCAAGACGCGGCGGTTCTGGGCGCTGGTGGACCGCTCGCCCTCCGTGGCCTTTTCGCCGGTCGCAAGCAGCAATAAGTTCCTCCATCCCCGCATCGTCAACTTGCAGTGGATGGATTGACGGCCTGCGCCACTTCCGCAACTCCATGCGCGGCGGTGCGATCGAGCATGCCCAGCGAACAGCGGTAAAGCGTGACGGTTGTGGCGACCGCTCTTGCCAACTGTAGCGCGGGGGTTTATCCCCCGCGCACGGCCGCGGGGGGGCGAAAGACCCCCGCGACAAAAAACCCCCCCCCACAGTAAAAAAAGGAATAAC
>Ga0315294_10003970_pt1 | contig 16119 bp, 9 predicted proteins | sample YL17G13_40_MG_FD_203626 | JGI IMG/M metagenome (GOLD analysis project Ga0315294, IMG submission 203626) | Sediment microbial communities from Yellowstone Lake, YNP, Wyoming, USA - YL17G13_40 | ecosystem: Environmental > Aquatic > Freshwater > Lake > Sediment | place: USA: Wyoming | collected... | reverse complement strand
CACGTGGACATCATCCACAACACCGCCTGGATGAACAGCGTCTCCCCGGAGCTCCAGTACGGGCAGATCTTCGCGGGGGAGGCCGACGACGTGCGCATCGTCAACAACATCCTCGTCGCGCCCGTGGCGAACCTCGCGGCGGGCGAGAAGCCCGAGCCCGTCAACGGCGCGGACCGGTGCACCCGCGTGGTCTATGCCCACAACCTGTACTTCGGCGGCAATACGCCCCCGGTCATGGGGGAGGGGGACCGCGTCGGCGATCCGCTCTTTGTCGGGGCGTCCGCCGATCCGGCGACCGCCGATTTCCACCTGCGGGAGGGGAGTCCGGCCCGGCGCGCGGGCCTCCAAGAGCCCTTCAGCCCGATCCTGGACCTGGAGGGCCGGCCTTTACGGTCCGACGGCCCTCCCGACCTCGGCGCCCTCCAAGAGTAGGGCCCTCGGTAGGCTACCCGCCGCTGTCGTCCTTCTGCATGACGAAGAAGACGTAGCCAAAGACGCCGGTGTGCTTGCGGTACAGGTCGATTTCGCGCTGGCTCCTGTCCGCGACCTCCAGGGCCTCTCGGTCGCCGGCGTGCCGTTCGCGGAAGCGCGCGAGGGCCTGGCCGAGCGGGACGTAGTAGTTCTCCCACCAGCCCCGGTCGGGCAGGACGAAGTCGGCCAGGAGCCGGTAGCCGCTCGAGGTGACGGCCTTCCGCCTGGCCTCGACGTCGGCGGCGTCCGAGTTCTCGTCGATGAACAGCTCCCGGTATTCGGCCGGCGGATCCGGGCGGAGCCAGCAGAACTCTGAGACGACCATGTGCCCCCCCGGGACGAGCAGGCGGCGCCACGCGGACAGCCCCTTGGCGAAGCCGATGATGAAGATGGCCCCCTCGCACCAAATCGCGTCGAACGAGGTGTCGGGGAACGGCAGGTCGTTCATGTCCCCGACGTGCGCCGCAATCCGCTGCCCCAGGCCCTCCCCGGCGATGCGCCCGGCGAGTTGCGAGACGAACGGCGGGTGGTTGTCCACGGCGACAATCTGCGCCCCGGTCGCCCGCGCCACATCGAGGGTCTGGGTGCCCGAGCCGCACCCGATGTCGAGGATGCGCTGCCGGGCCGTCAGGGGCGGGAGCATCGCCAGCGCCCGCTCGGTGCTCTCGCGGTCGCCGGGCCCCTGGCGGGGGATGTCTTCGTAGATCTCGTGGAAGTAGGTCCAGAACTTCTCGGTGGACATGCATCAATGATACAAACACCGGGCCGGCTCGGGATCTGAACCGGCGGCTGGGGAATGAGGAACACTGGGACCAGCCGCGGACACCCAACCGAAGAGCCGGAATGGCTTTCCCGGAAAAGCAGACCTAGAATGAGCTCGATATGAGGATCTCCGACGTGGGAATATGGAGGCTCCGTGGGGAGCGGGAGCCGTCGGAGGGATTCGCCGGCTGGATCCAGTGCAATCCCTCGCAAATCTTCGACTCCTCCCCGCCCGATCCGTCCCGCTTCCGGGCGCCGCGCCATCCCACGCCTTCCCCGTATGAGGCCCTGTACCTGAAGATCCTGACCGACCGGGGCGTCGAGGGGCTGTACGGCCCGATCGACTACGAGGCCGCGATCGTCGTGGACCGCCAGCTCAGGCCCGCGCTGGTCGGATCCGATCCCCTGCCCGTCGAGCATGTCTGGGAGCGGATGTTCCGGATGAACCGCCACTCCCGCGCAGGCCACTTCATGATGGGGATGAGCGCGGTGGACAATGCGCTCTGGGACCTCAAGGGGCGGCAGCTCGGATTGCCCGTGCGAAAGATGATCACGCGGACCGCGCGCAGGAAGGTCGAGGTCTACGCCAGTTGCCTCGGGTATTCGGTCGAGCCCCGGGCGGTCCGGGAACGGTGCCGGAAAGTCGCGCGACAGGGGTTCCGCCGGCAGAAGTGGTTCATCGCCTACGGTCCGTCCAAGGGGGCCGCGGGGATGCGGTGGAACCTGGAACTGGTTCGCGCCCTTCGGGAGACGCTGGGGGAGAAGACCGACATCATGTTCGACACCTTCATGGGCTGGGAGCCGGACTACGCGATGGAATGGGCGCGGAAGGCCGAGCGCTGGAACCCCCGCTGGATCGAGGAGGCGTTCATGCCCGACCGGGTGGAGCTGTTCGCGGCGCTCGCCCGGAGCACCCGGATACCGGTGGCGTCGGGGGAGCATCTCTACAACCGGTTCGAGGTCGGAAGGTATCTCGAGGCGGGCGCCATCGCGGTCGTGCAGGCAGACCCGGAATGGTGCGGCGGGGTGACCGAGCTGGTCAGGATCTGCGCGCTGGCGGAGGAACACGGCGCCATCGTGGTTCCGCACGGTCACGGGTTGCACGCGGCCCTGCAGGTTGTCGCCAGCCAACCGGCTGGGGTCTGTCCCTACGGCGAGTACCTGTTGAACAAGATGGACCACCACCATCTCTTCGAGAAACACCCGTTGCAGGCCGAAGGCGGGGAGGTGGCGCTTCCGGACCGGCCCGGGTTCGGGATCGAACTGGACGGCTCCCGCATCCGGGACCGGCAGCGGTTGTCCTGGTCCTGAGCCGGCGTTGATGAAGCGACTACTGCTCTTGGCGGCAGCAGCGGTCCCGGCGCAGGCCGGCGATCTGCCATTCGGCGATCCGTCCAATGTGCCGCCACCGCCGGGCTGGGCCGTCGGCGTTGCGAGCCGGGCGGCGGACCTCGATGTGCTGCCGGGATTCCGAAAACCGCCACCGGGATTCGGCACGGTACCGTTCTACTGGTGGCTGGGTGATCCGTTGACGAAGGAACGGCTCGGCTGGATCCTGGAGCAGATGGCCGGTATGGGCGTGTCGGGATACCAGATCAACTACGCCCACTCCGACAAGGGCGGCCGGTCATACGGGCTGACGTATCCGAGCGACCCGCCGTTGTTCTCCGAGGACTGGTGGAAGCTGGCCGGCTGGTTCATGGAGGAGGCGAAGAAACAGGGTGCCGGTATCAGCCTCAGCGACTACACGCTCGGTCTCGGTCAGGGCTGGTGCGTGGACGAACTCCTGCGCGAACATCCCGAAGTGGCCGGCTCGGTGTTGCGCATGGGCCAGGACGGCAAGGTCACCGCCGAAACAGTGCCGTGGTCGTTGAACCCGATGCACCCGATGTCGGGACAATGGTACGCCGAGAAGGTCTTCGGCCAGTTCGAGCGGCGCTTCCCCGGCGAGGCCGGCAAGGGACTGAACTTCTTCTTCTCGGACGAACTGGACTTGGGCGTCAGCGGCCACTTGTGGTCTGCGCAGTTTGCGGATGAATTCCGGAAGCGCAAAGGCTACGACATCATGCCGGAGTTGCCGGCGCTGTTCAAGGATACCGGGCCGCGCACACCGAAAATCCGGCTCGATTACAGCGACGTGCTGGTGGCGTTGAGCGAGGAAGGCTTCTTCAAGCCGGTCTTCGATTGGCATCAGCGACGCGGCATGATCATGGGCTGCGACCACGGCGGGCGCGGGCGCAACGTCGTCGAGTTCGGCGATTACTTCCTCACCCAACGCTGGAACCAGGGCCCCGGTGCCGACCAGCCCGCGCTTGGCAGGGACCTCATCAAGGCGAAAGTCGCGAGTTCGATCGCGCATCTCTATCAGCGTCCGCGTGTCTGGCTGGAAGGCTACTACGGCAGCGGTTGGGGCACCACCTCGGCCGGCTTCGTGGACGCCACGTTCGCCAACTACGTGATGGGCTACAACCTCCTCGGCATTCACGGCATGTACTACGCAACCCACGGCGGCTGGTGGGAATGGGCGCCGCCCGACAACACGTTCCGCATGCCGTATTGGAGACACCTGCGCGGGTTCATGGAGTGCCAGCAGCGTCTGGCCTACCTGCTGAGCCAGGGCCACCACCGCTGCGACGTCGCGATCATGTACCCGGTGGCCCCGATGGAGGCCGGGATGGACGGTCCGGCCGCAGTGCAGGCCGCCTTCTCCACCGGCGAACAACTCTACGCCAGGGGCGTGGACTTCGACTTCATGGATTTCGAGTCGCTGGCCCGCGCCAAGGTCGTCGGCCAGGAGCTCCACGTCTCCGGAGAGGCATACCGGGTGCTCGTGTTGCCGTCCATGAAAGCGGTTCGTTTCTCGACGCTGCACAAGGCGCTGGAATTCCACCGTGCCGGGGGCCTCGTGCTGGCCGTCGGCGCGTTGCCCGAAGCCAGCGACCGGATCGGTCGTGACGATCCTGAAGTCGTCGCCATGGTGAAGGAGATGTTTCCCGGCGGCGCGACGACGGACGTGTTGGCCGGGCTCCCGGGCCGCGACTACGAAGGCCCCGGCTACATCCAGCACCGCAGGATCGGCCCGCGCGACCTCTACGCCATCTACAACGCGCCGCAAGCTGCCGTGTGCAGGTTCCGCGCGACCGGCAAGGTCGAGTTGTGGGATCCATGGACCGGGGAGACGCGTCTGTTGCCGGTCATTGCCCAGCGTGCCGGTATCACGGAGCTGGCGTTGCCGCTGACGGAGACGGAGATCCAGCTGATCGTCTTTGCTCCCGGCGAGCCGGAATCGTGGAAAGCGGAGACGGCGCCGGTGGTGACACGGATTCCGGTCCAGGGCGACTGGGAATTCGAGTTGCAGCCGACAAGCGACAACCGCTTCGGCGATTTCCACTGGCCGCCCACGCCGGCGAAGATCGGCGCGGAGGTCCGGCAGCCCTGGTATTGCGAAGGCAACAACGCCGACGGTCCGTGGCGGCGGGTGACGTGTTCGTTCGGCCCGCAGTTCGTGGTGGACGGGAAGCCGTACGAGTTCTCCTGGCGCTGGGGCATCGAGAACGATCCCGGCCACCAGGGCTACCACGGCTTGAAGGAGGTCGTGCACGATGAGTTCCTCGCCATCGGCACGGCGAAGGAAGATGGACGCCATCTGCCCGACGTCGTCAGCTATGAAGCCGGAGCCAACTCGGTCTTCTCCACCGCCGTCGTCGCCCCGCGCGACATGGCCGCGCAGGCGCTCACCGGCGCGCTCAAACCGTCGAGAATCACGCTCAACGGCGAAGTCGTCACCGGCAACACGCTCCAACTGAAAGCCGGGCCGAATCCGCTCGTGTTGCAGTATGACCAGCCCGGTCGTGCCTACTTCGTGGTCTCCACGGACTTCGGCAGGCCGGCAGGGGATGCGGAGACCTTTTCGTCGGCGGCGAAGCCGGAGCGCACAGCGAGCCCGCTGGCGATGCGTTGGTGGAATAGCCCCACCGTGTTGCCGTTCGACGTGCGCGCCGCCGAATCCAGGCCGGTCGGCTGGTACCGGTTCACCTCCCCGCCGGGCTTGCGCGCGATGACGATCAGCGCCCATGGCAAGGTCCAGGCGTGGGCCAACGGCAAGGAACTCAAGGTGGCCGGCACCCGGATCACCGTGGCGGAGCCGTCCGCGTGGCCGGTGCCGGTGCTGTTGCGGATCGAGCAGGAGCGCGGGTGCTACGGCGGCGCGGCGTTGGCGGAGCCGATCAGGCTGGAGTGCGGTCCCGGCCGGATGGCGCTCGGCGATTGGTCGAAGAACGACGGCTTGCTGAGTTACTCCGGCGGGGCGTGGTATCGCAAGACGGTGACCATTCCCGGGGCGCGCCAGGTCGTGCTCGATCTGGGCCACGTCGTGGCCAGCGCCGAGGTGCGGGTGAACGGACAGCGTGCCGCGGTCAAGGTCGCGCCGCCGTGGACCGTGGACATCTCCAGGCTGGTGAAACCCGGCGAGAATCGGATCGAGGTGCTCGTCTGCAACACGCTGGCCAACCACTACACCACGGTTCCCACCCGTTACCGGGGGGAGGTCGTCTCGGGTCTGCTGGGGCCGGTCACCATTGTCGTGTCACCATGACGTGGACCGTCAAAGCCACAGGAGGAAAGACGGGGGACGCCCTTAGGTTGTGAAGTTGCCCGGCTCCTTCGGGAACGAAGACCTGGGCCAGCTCGGGATCTGAACCGGCGGCTGGGGAGTAATGAAGAACACCGGGAGCAGCCGCGGACACCCGGCTTCGCACGACCTGCCCCAGCCTGGCATCACCTGCCTGAAGGAGCTGTGTGGGAGAATGGGGGCCGAGCATGAGTATGGCGAAGAACATCTGCACCGCAATCGGCCGGCTCGCGGTCCTGGCGCTGTCGGTGGCGGGATGCTCCCGCGGGACGAGGCCGGGCGGGTTCCCGGCGCCCCGGGTGCCGGAAGTGGAAGTGGAATCGGCGACCCTGGAGTTCGCCCCGGACGGGACCGGCGGCGGATTCGCGATCCAGCGGATGGCCGACGGCGGGGCCTGGGAGACGGTCGGCGACGTGCGAGCCGGCACCGGGACGTTCCTGGACGTGGACCTGGCTCCGGGGACGGGCTACGCGTACCGGCTCGCCCGCGTCACCGAGGCTGAGACGAGGGTCATCCGGGGCGGCGAGGAGGCCGAGTTCTTCTCCGTGGACCTCGCCGGGGCCACCCGGCTCACGCTCATCACCACCGACGGGGGCGACGGCATCGGGGCCGACCATGCGGTCTGGGGGGCGCCCGTGCTCGTGCGCCGGGACGGTGCCCGGGTGCCGCTGGCCGGCCTGACGCCGCGCTCCTTCAAGGTCGGCTATGGGACGACCGGGAAGCCGCGCGCCATCACGATCGGGTCCACGACGTACGAGAACTCCATCTGGGCGCACGCGGTGAGCGAGATGGTCCACGATCTGGGCGGGGAGTACGCGCGCCTGGAGGCGATGGTGGGCGTGGACGCCGGCGTGAAGCGGAACGGGAGCGTGGCCTTCAGGGCGCGGGTCGTGACCGGCCGCTGTTCGGACCCGGTGCGCGTGGCCACGCCGGCCCTGCTGGATTCCCCGGGCCACACCACGTACTACGTGGACTCGGGGAGCGGGGACGACGCCGCCGCCGGCACCTCCCCGGAGGCGCCGTGGAAGAGCCTCGCACGCGTGAACCGCCAGCGGTTCGCCCCCGGGGACCGGATCCTGTTCAGGGCCGGCAGCCGCTACACGGGGCGGCTGAAGCCGCACGGGTCCGGGGCCGCGGGGGCGCCGATCGTCGTCGACCGGTACGCCGGAGAGGAGCGGCCGCGCATCGACGGGGAGGGCCGGTACCTGGCCGCCGTCCACCTGCTCGGGGCCGGCTACTGGCGGCTGAACCGCCTCGAGGTCACGAACGCGGGCCGGGAGAGGGCGCCGTACCGCACCGGCGTCACCGTGGCGGGGGTCGACTGCGGGGTCATGCGGGACATCCGCCTGGACGGCCTCTTCGTGCACGATGTCAACGGATCGAACGTGAAGGACCAGGGGGCAGGCTTCGGGATCCTGTGGAGCAACGGCGGGTCGAGGACGCCCTCGTATTTCGACGGCCTCGTGATCGAGAACTGCCACCTGGTGCGGTGCGACCGCAACGGGATCTGCGGCTGGGGGTACTGGGAACGGCAGGACTGGCACCCGAGCCTGAACGTCGTCATCCGCGGCAACCTGCTCGAGGACATCGGCGGGGACTGCATCGTGCCGATCGGGACCGACGGATGCCTCATCGAGCGCAACGTGGTCCGGGGAGGGCGGATGCGCGCGGAGGACGCGGCGGCCGGGATATGGCCGTGGGCGTGCGACAACACGATTGTCCAGTTCAACGAGGTCGGCGGGATGCGGGGGAGCGTCGACGGCCAGGGGTTCGACTCCGACTACAACTGCCGCAATTCGCTCTTCCAGTACAACTACAGCCACGACAACGACGGCGGATTCATCCTCATCTGCAACCCGGGCAGCGAGTCCCGCTACAGCCTCGGGAACACGGGCACGACCGTCCGGTACAACATCAGCCAGAACGACGGGACGCGGACCATCCAGATCGGCGGACGCACGGAGGGCACGACGATCCACAACAACGTCTTCTACGTGCGGAAGGGTATGGAGCCGTACGGCATCTACCACAACGACTGGGGCGGGTGGTCCGACGGCGTCAGGATCTGCAACAACATCTTCTACGCCGACGGGAAGATGCGCCACGAATTCGGCAAGAGCACGAACAGCGTGTTTCTCCGCAACGTCTTCTTCGGGAACCACGAGAACGCGCCCAAAGACGCCGACGCGATCACCGGGGACCCGATGCTCGTGAAGCCGGGCAGCGGCGGGAGCGGGTTCGACTCACTTGGGGGATACCGGCTCGGGAAGGGATCGCCGTGCGTCGGCGCCGGCCGGCCCATGGACCCGAACGGTCCGCACGACTTCTGGGGCGGCGCCCTGCCGGGACCCGGCCAGCCTCTCGACATCGGCGCCCACCAGTCCGGACAGCCACAGCCTGCGCGAAAGCGCTGAGCGGGACTTCTGCGGGGTTGGACTGCCCGAGGACCGGTCCCCGTCGATCGGACCACTGGAGCCCGAGCCGGGCCGTTAGCCCGTTTCCGGCGGCGGCAGTCCGGTGGCGTCAGCTGCCGGGAGGTTTCGGCGGATCGAGGGTCTGCCAGGCGGCGTGCGGGAAGGGCATGAGCTTCCTCAGCCTGCGCGGAGAGGTGCCCATCACGGTCTTGAAACGGTGGCTGAAGTAGGACAGGTCGGTGAAACCGACCTGTTCGGCCACCGACTTGACGGTCATCTTCGGATGGGTGTGAATCAGGTGCAGAGCCTGCGACATACGGAAGCGCTCGAGGTACCTGATCGGCGGCATGCCGTTCGTGGCCTCCTTGAACCGGCGGATGAAATGGAACCGACTCATGCCGCCGGCTGCCGCGAGACGGTCCAGAGTGATCCGCTCGGGATAGTGTTCGGCGATCAGATTGAGTGCCTGTGGGATGCCGGGCTGGGGCGGATTCCCAGCGGCTGACCGTGCGCTGATCTCGACGAAGACCTCGCGCAGCATCCGGACGAGGAGGGACCACGCCAGGAGGTCATAACCGGGCGGCCGGGAACGCAGGATGCCGAAGAGGTCGCGGAACAGTTGGCGCACGCGGGCCTCGGACGCGAAGGGGAAGACCGGGCCACCCGACCGGTCGAGGGTGTCGTAGATCGAACGACAGCCGGGCCCTTCGAAGCGGACCCAATAGACCTGCCAGGGGCGGACTTCGTCTGCCTCGTACCGGTGAGGCAGCTGCAGGTCCAGGCAGAGGGCCTGCCCCTTCCTGACCCGAAACGCGTGTCGACGGTAGATGCCTCGTCCTTCACCTCCAACCACGAACTGCAGCTGGAAGCCCGGGTAGGTGGCCCGTACGGTCGGGTGTCCGGATCCCCCGGTGTGGTAGCCGGCATCAAAGATGCGGGGCCACAGGAGCGGCGCGGACCTGCTCCACGAGTCCACGACCCAAACGCGGTGAACGGTGTTCCCCATCGGCTGCTATGCGCAATATATCACAACTTTCCCGCAATCCCCCGCATATCTTCCCGGCCTTCTGCTGCCTAAGATCTAGAAGGGAGTGGAGTACGTGGAATCGATGGCGAGAATGACGGGAGCGGGAATCTGTCGTGCGGCCGTCGTGACGCTCTTCCTGTCGACCCTGGCGCCCGGCACCAGCCTCGGTGACGGGGTCATCGCTGTCTGGCCCGGCAGTCTGGCCCTTTCCACCGCCAATCTCTTTCCCAATTGGGTACGCGCACCGGTCGCCACGTTCACGTTCGGCGAGTGCGACGACGTGACGTGTTCCGGGTGCACGACCAGCAGTATCACGGGCCTCACGCTGGTCAACATCGGTTCCGCCCAGGGCGGGGCCGGTGGGGACATCGGTGCCGTCTACTTCCGGATCACCTGCGGCAAGATCGACTCCGGCACGCTGACCATGACCTTCGCGGGGATCTACCAGCAGTCGACGGGCAATTTCCCCGCCTGGACCTGGGCGGGGGCCAGCCCGATGACGGCGGATCCGTGCGCGGAATGCCTCTGCGCCCCCACGCTGGCGGCGTTCGTGGATATCGCCGCGTGCCCGGCCGACGGGGCGACCGTCCAGATGGCCATGGGTTACAACGACGTACTGGCGCCCTTGGCCCCCGGAGGCCTTACGGACAGTTGCGGCTTCGACGGCCCCGACGAGCCCGCCAGCATGCCGATGCCTGTGCCGATCCAGTCCGTGGTCAAGTCCGCGAACCTTGCCGAAGCCGCACCCGGGGACACGATCACGTACACGGTCTACTACGGCCGTCCGGGCACCAACCCCCTGACCGATATCGAACTCATGGACAGCCTGCCCTCGTACACGCATTACGTTCCCGGGAGTGCCTCGATCCCGCCCGACCCCGGGTGGGATCCGGACCCCGGCCCGCCCGTGCGCATGCGCTGGACCATGCCAGGTCCGTTCGCCGTGGCCGGCGGAGCGACGGGGTCATTGACGTTCCAGGTGACCGTCGACTGGGGCAATGGCGAGGCGTTCGAACCCGGCTCGGGCGACGTCGCCGCCCCGGAAGGCTACCGGATCGGCAATCAGGTCGCCGCCGCTTTCGGCGGGAGCTCGTGCCCCTCCAAGACGTCGGTGTCGCTGGAGAGTCGGACCGTCGTCCGGCGATTCCTGATGTGGATCCTGGGGGACAACGACGTGCTCTTCGCCGGTGCCATGGGCCAGCCGCCCGATGAGATCACCTACTCGGTTTTCGTCAAGAACGTCTCGACATCCAGGACGTGGTGGAAGATCTCGGCCTGGGATTCGGTGCCGCCCGATCTCGATACCTGGTGCTCGGGGTGCGGATTCGACGACGCGTTCGCCGGGTGGACCATGACGCCGACCGGCGGTGCCGCCGCCTCTCCGGGGCGACAGGTCTCCGGGAACACCACGCTGTTGACGTGGAGAATGGATATGGGCCCCGGGGAGACGATCGAGTTGCGGTGGAAGGCGCAGGTGAAGGCCACCGCGACCTCCGGCGCCCGGGCGGTGAACCAGATCAACGTGCTCCCCCTGGGCAGGACCGGCGTGGTGGACGGAACCGGCGACGCGCAGGTGCCCGCCAGGTTCGGACACCTCGCGACCATCGTGCTGCGGACCACGTACGTGAGCTACACCGGTTGGGAAGGCGGCATGGACAACGACAGCGAGCCGTTGCTCATCACGTTCTTCCCGCTCAACAAGAGCACGCAGTTCGAGCTCTTCGCCCTCGAGTACGAGGGCGGCGAGGTCTGGCCGAACAACGGCGGCCTCAGCGCCTCCATCGGCTGTCGGATCGGCGACTGCACCGGCGGCTTCGGCGGCAGCAACGCCAGCCTGTGCCCGGCTTCCGCCATCCCTGCGGCCAGCGTCAGCACACCCGGCTGCGGCCCCTCCCGGACCCCGGCCGCCTACCGGGCCGGGAGGTACGGCACAACCCAGAACGACCCCGATCATTGGGTCTACAAGATGATCTCCAATTCCCCCCTGCTCTGGCAGACGCTGACCGACACCCAGTCCGATTCCTCCGACAACATGACGTACGCCCCCTCGAGCACGTTGTCATTCAGGGGGATGTCGCACTACATGTGGCGTTTGAGCACCACGAACAGCCCCGGCTACGGAACGGAGCTGAGCCTGATCAACACGGCCCTGACAATCGATTCCATCGTGGATCCCGCCAGGGCCACGACCGTGCACCTGTTCAGCTTCGACTACACGGCCCTCCAGTGGGTCTACCGGCGCACGTATCAGATCGACGGCGAGAGCCAGGCCTACGATGCCACGACCTATTCCGGGGACATAGGGCCATGGATGGTGATCTCCTCGGATACGAACCTGATCATCAACCAGGCCGTCAACATGTCCGAGCGGATCGGGTGCTGCTGCACGGGGTGCGTCAACAACGGCTCCGCGTACATGCCGACCCGGGAGACCGGGTGCGTCGCGTCGGGAGCCGGTGGCCGGACGTTCTACGGCCTGGTCCAGACCCGGGGCGAAGGGACGTACTCCGTCAGCATCGACAACGGCGGCGCCGCGCCTGCCGTGGTTACGTACTCGCTCTACACTCCGCTCGCGAGCTCGGCGCTGCCGGCCGGGGTGCCGATGATGCTCAAGGGTACCTCGGGCAAGTGGACTCAGGTCGGAGGCGTGACGATTCCCAACGGGATTGGTGCGGCGGCGAACCCGGCCATCTATTCCCTAGACGGGCCGGGTTTCACCACGGGCGGCATGGGCCTCTACAAGGTCGAGCTGGTCAGCGGAGGCCCCATCCAGGTCCGCGCGGGCAAGAACGTCTCGATCCAGTGGTCAGGCGGCGCCGTGCTGCACGCCATGGACCCGGCCGGATCACAGGCCGGAACCCGTTTCTGGTACGCGCAGACCAACAACAACTGGACGACCGGCGGATGCAGCTCCTCGAACTCATCCATCATGAGCCTCGACTTCTTCTGCCCGGCGTCCGGTATGGCGGTTCGCCTCCGCTCCGAAGACGGCTATTCCGCGGCCTACACCACGACCGGCGCCGACCAGGTCGTCGCGTTCATGGAACTCACCGATCCTGCGCGAAAGCGCAACTACGAAGCGACGGTGCTCACGCCGTCCCTGGGCAGCGTGATCGGTCTTGTGAACGGCTGCATGCCCCGCGAGAAGGGGTACACGTCTCCCTTCCTGTCCGCCGGCGCCCACTACACGATCATCGCCCCGGCGGTCGTATACGTGGGGGAGTCCTTTTGGATCACCGTGATCGTGGCGACCGAGCTGGGCGGCACCAAGACCGACTACTGCGGTACGACGTCGTTCACGTCGACGGACCCGGGAGCCAAGATCGAGGCCCAGGCCATGGACAGCTTCAACTTCACCTGGACTTCAGTGCTCGGGTGCTCGGCGGTGCCGAACGAGAACGGCGTGAAGGTCTTCGTGAACGTGTCGATGGCCAGGCTCGGGACCCACACCCTCGTCGCCGGCGACAGCACGGACGGGTCGATCACGGGCCTCACGACGCTCATGGTGGTGGGCGTGGACGTGAAGCTGACCAAGGAGCCCCGGATCTCCCTCGCCGCCTCCGGCGACACGGTGAAGTTCAGGATCTGCTGGAGCAACTACTCCTCCGCGTCGGCGTTCACGTTCGTGGTCACGGATGCGGTGCCGACGGGGATGACGTTCGTGCCGGAGGCGGCCGTGTCGGCCCTGGATTGCGGCAGTACCGACGGCGTGGGGCTGGGGACGAGCTACTCCACCACGGCGTCGGCCGCGGTCCCCGGTGCCGCGTCGTTCACGAGCGGCAACCCGGTCGCGGGGACGCGTTGGCTGAGGTGGACGGTGCCGATGGCCGGGGTGCAGACGACCGGGTGCGCCTGTTTCAGGGCGACGGTCAATTGACATGCTTGACGATGAGAAAGATGGTGGACGTGCTTAAGTTGTTGCGTTGCTCGGCCCCTTGGAGAACGGAAGACCGGGCAGGCGGGAATCGAGCCCACGACTGGCGGGGCGGGTGAACGTCGGCCGGAATCCGTCGTCGGCCAGGGGATGCGTCCGGAAGGCCTGTATCATGAGCCTGAAATGGCCGAAAGGTTGAGTAGGCGGGATTTCATGAAGCGGTCGGCCGCCATGGCCGTGGGGCTGGCCCTCGGATCCGGGTGCGCGCTGACGAAGAGGGGGAGGAAAATGCCGGAGGAAAGGCCGAACCTGTTGTTCGTCTTCCCGGACGAGATGCGGCAGCAGGCCATGGGGTTCCTCGGACAGGATCCGGTCATCACCCCCAACCTGGACCGGTTCGCGGCCGAGAGCCGGTTCGTCCTCAACGCGTCCTCGAACTATCCCGTCTGCAGTCCGTACCGGGCCATGCTCCTGACCGGGAAGTACCCGCACGCGAACGGTGTCATCGGGAACTGCACGCCAGAGAGCCACAGGTTCGGGATCGAGCTGCGCGAGGACGAAACGTGCCTCCCGGACGTCCTCAAGTCCGCCGGGTACGACTGCGGCTACATCGGGAAGTGGCACCTCGACAGCGCCCGGCCGCCGAATATCCCGGACGACGGGCCGGAGTGGTGGGACTGCTTCATCCCGAAGAACCGCCGGCACGGCTTCGCTTTCTGGCACGCCTACAACTGCTTCGACGACCATTTGAACCCGCACTACTGGACCACGGATGCCGGCCTGAACGGGAAGATCCATCCACGGAAGTGGTCGCCCGAACACGAGACCGACGTGGCGATCGATTTCATCCGGAACCGCGGCGGCAAGGGCCGGCCGTTCGCCCTCTTCGTCTCGCACAACCCGCCTCACATGCCGTTCCACATGGTGCCGGAGAAGTACGTGAGGATGTACGGCGACGCGGGTCCGGAAGACCTGTTGGTCCGGCCGAACGCCGACCGGAGCCTGAAAGCGGCGCGGGAGGGGGTCAGGAACTACTTCGCCATGATCACGGGGGTGGACGACAACTTCGGCCGGGTCTTGAAGTGCCTGAAGGACGAGGGGCTCGAGGACGACACGATCGTGGTCTTCACCTCGGACCACGGGGAGATGATGGGGAGCAACGGCCTGATGCACAAACAGCAGCCGTACGAGGAGTCGTTCCTCGTTCCGTTCCTGGTCCGGTGGCCGGGGAGGATCAAGGCGGGGAAGGACGACCTGCACCTCAGCGTCCCGGACTTGATGCCGACCCTGCTGGGACTGCTGGGGGTGACCCGGGGAATTCCCGGGGATATCCAGGGGACGGATCGCTCCCCGATCCTGCTCGGCCGGGGCGGCGAGCGGCCCGAGTTCGCGGCGTATTACGGGATGCCGGAAGACGCGCCGCATCTGGGCCGCCGCGGACTGCGCACCGCCCGTTACACGTTCGTGATGGGGAGGCAGAAGGATGGAAGAAGGAAGGCCGTTCTTTACGACAACGAAGCCGATCCGTACCAGATGGCTAACGTCGCCGAGGCGAATCCGCGGGTGGTCGAAGACTTGACGGGGAAGCTGGCCGGCTGGCTGAAGAAGACGCACGATCCGTTCGGGCTTTCGTGAAGTGCAAATGGGGACACGTATAACGCTATAAGATTCCCGCCGGATGGCGGTTCCGCAATTCGTCAGAAGACAGAGTAGTTCTGGGCCAGGTGGGAATCGAACCCCCCAACTTAAAAGAGCGACAGCGTACGAGAACAAAGGGAATCTGAAAACGACGTCTGTTCCCCTCTTGTGCCTTCTCGTCCATGGAACGTATTGGTGCGGTGGCCTCACTGGGTCATCCACTGCCTCCGTGGCTCTTGTCACCTGGCCTTGGGTCATCTCATGGGGACTGCCGGTGACCTACGGGCTGGGCTGGGCAGTCGGAGTCATCATCGGGGTCATCAGGAGGCCGAGGTGACCGCAGCCGCGGCAATTGGTCTGGGTTTCTGGCACGCAACGGACGAGTCGCGGTCGCAGGCGCGGGATTCGACGCCGTGAACGGGGGCCCAATGGGGCGTGACTGCGGTGGATGCTTCTCTCGTTCACGTGCGTGGGCTCTCGCACACAGCGGGGCGGGGTACAATGGGCTGGGACGATGGACTACAAGCTGACGAATCATGCAGAGACCGTGCTTGCAGAGCGCGGCATTGCGCTAGGATGGATGGAGGCGGTTCTGGAGCGGCCGCAGAAGGTCGAGCCGGATCAGGAGAGCCCCGAGCTGGAGCATCGTCTAGGCAGGATAGCTGAGTATGGCAATCGAGTCTTGCGTGTGGTCGTTGATGGAAACAAGAGCCCGGTCGTGGTGGTGACGGTGTACTTCGACCGGACGATGAGGAACAAGCTATGAAACTCAAAGTGGATCAGGAAGCGGACGCGCTCTACCTCCGTTTGGATGACTCGAAGATCGTCGAGTCCGAGGAAGTCCAGCCCGGCGTGGTGCTCGACTTCTCTGAGGCGGGGGAAGTGGTCGGGATCGAGATCCTGCGCCTGTCGAAGCGCGTTCCGAAGCTGAACCTGCGCGATTTCCAGTATCAGGCGGCCTGACCCGAGCTTCCGGTCGGCGTGGCACGGCGGGTCTGGGTGTGGCAACTTCTGTGGCAATTCCGTCCGCGACGTAGGAAGTGGTCTCGGGGACAAGCGGATTCCGGCTCAGAAAGACCGTGGAGAGCGGCACTGCAGAGAACGAGAACCTGGGCCAGCTCGGGATCGAACCGAGGACACCCAACTTAAAAGTGCGAAGGGGTGTCAAAGAGGTCCGGAACAGACTCGGGGACTCGATCAAGGCATAACTACCAGTGGGCTCACGGACCCGCATGGAGAAAGGAAATCCATGCGGGTTCTGTCTTCTTCGCGGGACTACGGTCATTCGCTCTGAATTGCGACG
>Ga0315294_10003968_pt1 | contig 16119 bp, 19 predicted proteins | sample YL17G13_40_MG_FD_203626 | JGI IMG/M metagenome (GOLD analysis project Ga0315294, IMG submission 203626) | Sediment microbial communities from Yellowstone Lake, YNP, Wyoming, USA - YL17G13_40 | ecosystem: Environmental > Aquatic > Freshwater > Lake > Sediment | place: USA: Wyoming | collected... | reverse complement strand
TTATAAAAATAAATTAATTTGATGGTCTAAAAAATAATTCATCAAATTAATTTCATCATCTGAAACAGGACGATGAAATTAATTAAATTAATTTTAATTTAGATGTAAAAGAAAACTCTTTAACCCTTAAATGGCTCATTCAATTATTCATTTAATTATTTTCTTTTTGTAATATATACATTATGCCACCAAAAATAAAAACGAATATTTTAAAATTAAAAAAGAGGAGTATTAAAAAGCCAAATAATTTAAATGTTATAAAAGAAGTTATAAAAGGGCGAGATGACTACTCAGTATCAGTTTTAAAAATGTTATCATATTATGGTGATGTCCCAATAATCGCTTATAGTATTAAAAGAACTCCCGTATCTAAATTATTAACAACTGCATTATCAGCACTATCAAAAGAATTTAAAGATAGATTACAAAAAAGTGAATATGATGAACTATTCCACCTATATTTAGAAATCACACTTGAATCGGGTAAAAAATTATTAATTGAAAAAAACGCCGTTATTAATATAATTACATCACAAAAAAGACCACAGGAAGAAATAAGAATAATTAATAAAGCACCACCAGGTTTGACACTAAATGTTATGATGGAAAAAACAAAGAAGAGTATGGGATCTAAATTTTTAACATATTCTGCAAATAATAACAATTGTCAAGATTTCATAGTATCTATAATGAGGGCGAATAAAATAGGGTCGGCGGATGATATAAAATTTGTTAAACAAGATACAAAATTTTTATTTAAAAATTTACCATATTTAAGGAAATTTTCAAACACTTTGACGACGATTGGGGGAAGAGTTGATGTTTTAAAAAATTTAATTTAAATTATATATATATATATATGATAACTGAACCGATAATAATTGTATTAATAACAACGACAAGCGGTATATTATTGAAATTAATTAGTTTGTGTTATAAGAGCAAGTGTAAGACGTTTCATTGCTGGGGAATACATGTAGAAAGAGACGTAATAATTGAGGAAGAATACGATGAACAAGAATTAAACAAGACGACGAAAAACGATGAAAAAGATATATAATAAAATAAGACGATTAGCCTCTATTTTTATTTACTGCCGAATTTCGGACGTAAATAAAAATTAAAATCTATTTTGTCCACAACAAATGAGCACTCCAATATGAACCCGAGTATTTATTATTAATAGATTGCACACCTTCCTTATTATAAATCTTAGAGTGTCTCTTATACCAATTATCACGCTTTAATTTATCCTTATGATCATAATATGTTCGCCCAACATCTGATCCAAAATGTATAATTTTATCATCATAGACCACATAAAAACGTTTATTTTTTATTTTACTTTTTCCAAAATCAGTCGCACCCAATTTAATAGCCATATTATATAGTTGCATATATAATATGATTATATTTTTTATTTTTCAATTTTTGTTAATTTATCAATTGGTATAAAATAATAAAGACTTATTTCGTTTTTTCCTCTATCCATACGTCCACTATTTCTTGTCTCAAACTCTTCATTATTATTATATTTATAGTAGTAATCCCCGTCAGTAAATGAAAAAATAAAAATAGGGGTTTTAGATTGATTTTTTCCATACAATATTTTAGAATATGAGACCATCGTTGATGGATATTTACAGTGTGAGCAATTACGACTTTTTATCTCATAAATTTGACTATCCCCTTCATAATCAAATTTATCATATCTATTTAATTTATTTATATAGGATTGATTAAAATATGTCTTTAAGTATATCTCAACCTCATTTTCTCTAATTAATCCGATTTGATAATCACGTTCTTTTCTTTCTTTGTAGTCATTCATTTCTATAGATATATAATATAAAATAATATATATTTCATAATTATATTATAGTAATGAGTGGATACACTGTAAAAGAATTAAAAAAAATAATTATGAATTATAAAAAATCAAACTGCCCCGCCGTCTCAAGAGCAAGACGTGATGAACTTTTAATGATGATTAAAGATTTAAATATTAATGTTGATGAGCGAGAGCCATTAGAAAGAAAAAAAAAAGAACCAAAAAAAGAAAGACCGAAAATGAGACTACCAAAGGTGGGTGAAATAGACCTAAAAAAATTTAAATCAATGGGTGTCGAAGATTTAGATAAATTTGAATTAATAGGCGGGGATGATTTAATTGGATATACTGACAGTTCATCAAAATTTTTAGAAAATATAAAAAAGTTATATCCATACGGCTATCAAAATTTAAAACTAGCATTAGAAGCATTACGAAAACAATATAAAAAGGATAAAACGTTTTTAAACATTGATGATTATTTTGAAAAAGAATTAAAAAAACCCGTATTTTTTAATAAAGAATTTTTTAAAAAGTTTGTTAAAAAGGAGGGAGAACAATTTTCAAAAACAATACTCAAACTATTATTTAAACTAATTAATAAAAAATTTTTAACAGGGGATATCGATATACCATCTGAAATTCGTGGTACTCAAGGAATGGTTTCTCGTAGGATCTCAAAATGACAACCAAAGAAAAAACTGAGTAAAGAAATGGAGGAGGCAATGTTAGAATATTATAAAATGTAAAAATAATATATATGTATAGATTATATGAACAAGTTGAACCATTTTTTTATTAGTTATAATGGAAACAAGCGACGTGAATGTGAGACCATATACGAAGAAATAAGAGATTTACTAGACGGAGACACGATTGATACAATAATTGAACCGTATTGTGGAACGTCTGCAATTTCTTATTTTATAAGCCATAATTATCCGAACAAATTTAAGTATATTTTGAATGATAATAACGAACATTTAATGAAAATGTATGAAATATTTAAAGATCAAGAACAACTAGATATATTCATTCAACAGTTAAATGAAGCAACAACAAGTCTAGATAAAGAAAAATATGCAGTATTAATAAGACAGGAAACTGACCCTCATTTAGCGTGGTTTATTAAACATAAGATATATTGTATAAGGCAGGGATTATTTCCATTAAATTATAAACAAAAAAGTTTCGATAAATTGAGAGACACACCAATTATCAGTTTTTTAAGATCTGAAGACATAACAACAAGTGTTAGAGATGGTATAGACGTAGTGGAACAATATAAAGACGATGAACGGGTTTTAATAATTTTAGATCCTCCATATTTAGAACTAAATAATGATTTTTATAAAAATTCAAATACAAACGTCTATGAGTATTATTCTAATAATTTAATTAGTAATATGAAATCAAAAACACTATTAATATTAAATAACATGTGGATTATACGATTATTATTTAAAGATCATATAAAATCTCAATATAATAAGATGTATCAACCAAACAAAAGAAAGGTTGAACACTTAATTATAAAGAACTTTTAAAATTATAATAATTTATATATATAGATTATTATAATTATAATTTAATGTTAGGGTCGTTAACTATCTTTTTTAACATGTCATAAGCGTCCGCACCTTTATCAGCCTCCTTTTTAATAAGGGCGGCACTCTTCACATATTTACGACCAATGACAGCCTGTGTTTTATCGGCTTTTGTTTCTAACGTCTTCCTCGTATTCTGACCTTTACGAATTGCAGTCCTTATCCCTCCTGTGATTGCTTCAAACGTGTTATCCGTCTTTCGAATCGCTTTTTTAACTTTTGCTTCAGTGTTATCTAGTGATCTATCTAATTTAGATCTAGTGTTATCCAATGATTTATCTAATTTAGATTTTGTGTTATCTAATGATTTATTGATACGTTTTCCAATTCTAATTTTAGGCGGCATTATATAATATTATATATAGAAATTAAAAAAATAAATATATATATATATTATATATATATATATAATGTCTTCAAATATTTCAGATACGATGTCAAGTGGATTCTATGTTCCAGACTCACTTAAATTTTATGTTAATAAACTATCATTTTCCAAAAATCGAGTTAAATTACAGGCTCTATCATCTCAAGTAGCAAACCCGAATGGACAAATTATAGTGCGCCTCCCATCTAATACTATGTTAAATATGGCATCTCTAACGATGACAGGATCTGTTAGAGCGTCAATTAGTGCAGCGGCAGACAATGAAGGTGTGGCGCTTCCGACAAATCTCGATTATAGTTTTATTGAAAGCATCTCAATAATCGCAAACGGTGGTGTTATCTCTCAACCATTCTTAAATTATAAATTGATAGCAAATGTCCTCAACGATGTATATGGAGGCGATGAAAAAATTAATAATAGGGCAGCACTTCAAGGTTCCCGACCATCTTTACTTTACGACTATCTAGCAATTTCAGCGGCACCAGGAGCAGCATCCGCATATGTGCCATTTTCGATCAACAGTTGGTTATCCCCACTACAGAGTATGAGTCCTAGTTATATTAATACAAATCTACTCGGCGATCTTGAATTACGGATCACATTAACTGACACATCTATAATTCAAAGTGGGTCTACAGCAGCCCCAGCAGCCGCTGGTCCGAATGATACCGCAGGTGGAGGGTCTCTCGCAGGTCTACAGGCGAGATGTTCTTATGATATGAAAGATATTGCCTTTTACATTGAAACAGCATCAATCCAAAGCAATATTTTAGACCAAGCAATAGATGCAAAATTAAGAAGCGGCGAACCAATTAATATACCATTTGAAAATATTTTTTCATTTCAACAGACGAATAACGGAGCATCATTTAATCAACGTTTTAGTGTGTCTTCACAGAGCATCAATAAAGTTATAGCGGTCACACAATTACAAGCAGATGTCGTAAATGATGGTACACAGAAAAAGATGATAAACGGCATTCCTCAGGCACTAAGACGTAATAGTAATGGAGCGCAGCAATGTCAATTTAGTATTAATAACCAATATTCTCCAAATTATCAAATTAATAGTGACTTAAGTAATGCATTTGATTTCGGGTTAGGAACGTTTGTTGCAGGATCCGCACGCAATTATCAACAATCGAGCGGATTAATTGAGACGATAGCGGCTTTAGATACCCCAGACTATGATTATGAAAGCAGTCATCATAAATTGTGTTCAACAACACAAATGCCGATTGAATTAGGATTGAATGCGCTAACGATCACAGCGGCGGTTGTAGGTTTATCGCCAGCGAAACAGGTTGCAGCACCTCTACTACTTGCGGCAAGTACGAACACTTATTGGTTCCCATATACATATCAGTCACCAATTGATACATACTTATATGATAAATATGTGGTTGCAACATCTTTTGATTTACATTGCGACTCATCCCGACTAATTAGTGGAGTCAACACACTAGGTTCAAACAGTCAGTTATTTTATAATGTAGTCGGTGGAGCATCCACAGGAGTAGTTCCAGCGGCGTCTGTAAGCACTATTTTTGTTTTATGCACTTCTATGATTCAGGTCTTCGCAGGATCTCAGTTAAAAATTATTCAATAAATTGTTTTATTATTAATGATATTATTATTATAATATTATTAAAAATACATTTTAGTCCATTTCATCGACTAGTTGTCTTATTGCTATTTGTTCTTCCTCATTATAATTCATATCCTCATCTTGCGGCTCATCTTGTGATCTATCTTGTGGAGTTATATCTTGATTGATAACTTGTTCTAAACTACTTGTACTATTATTTATATTATTAAATATAAATGAATCCCAGACCCGTCTTGTTGAACCATCAATAAATTGACTATTAGTATTATATGGAAACGTTTGACTAGTCTGTGTTGTATAATTAATTTGTGAGTCTTTTAGATTATACGGTACCCACATGTTCGGTTTATAATGAGCCCCTCTATTATTACCATTAGACGATAACATTTTATTATTTAACCAGTCATTTCCATTAATTGGATTGTTTGTGTTGTAATTATTATTACTGTTATCGGTAAATAGTGTTCCAAGTTGTGTTGGTTGAATATTATTATTATATCGTCCTACTTCGAAAAATGTAGTCGGGTTATAGTCTATTTTTGGTATAGTCGGTTTATTAAACAAAGAGCCATTGCCACTAAACCCACTATATGTATTGATCGTTTTATAAATATCTTCTTTTTTAAATGGAATGTTCATATATATAATATATATAATATATTAATTTTTATAATATTTTTACATTAACCCTCGTTGTTGTCTTGATGCATCAATATCCGCTAGACGATTTACTTGACCTAACAACAATGCAGACCTAGGATCACTTTGTAATTTTGCAGTCAATGCACCTCCCGACATGTTATCAACAGTTCCTAATAATGTTCGGACCATAGATGCTCCTTTACGAATTATTGAGCCTATACGTCGTCCCGTGTTTCTAAATCGTCGTCCTAGTTTTTTAAAATTTGGCTTTATCATATATATATATATATTATATATTATTTTTTATTTATAAATGACATCTTCTTTAATTGTAATATCTCATCTAGTGTTTTTTGTGTTCCTATATTTGTTGCTTGAACTACGATGTCGATCCTTATTGTGAAACTATAATTTTTTCGAGGTGTTATTTCTGTAAATTGCTCGTTGAATAATGTAAAAGATAAGTTGTCTAAATAACGATTTGTTATAATTGTTGAAAAGTTAGAATTTATATCATAAAAATAAATAGTAGAAAACGGAGGATTTGCCACTGGTATTTTTGCTATAATATTGGACGTGGTAAAGACATTATCGATTTGTGTGTTTCCGTAATTTTGACAACTATTGTTGATTACCATATATAAGTTTTGAATGCCTGGGCTCATTGTTATTGGTAGTTTGCTTTCGGTCTGTAAAGCAGTTCCCGTTAAATTTAAAGTTAAATTGATCGTCTCATTATCTTCAAACCCCATCATCTCGTTTAACGATTCAATTATATCAACCCCTATAGTGCTCAAAACTACATCTCTATTAAATTCAAATACGATTGAACCTATGATGATAAGCGGCTTTGGTGTTGCTATATATTTTAATCTATTTGTATTTGGGATATAACTAATTACATGTGTGTATAAAGACGCAGCGACATTTAATTTGCTAGTTAATTCAAAAATAAATGTGACTAAGTTATAATTACCGATCTCTATTTCAATTAAACGATTAATACCATTTTCAATTAATAAAAATTTATTATTAAAAACCTCGGTTTGATAAAAAGTATATTCCATAGACATCTCATTTAATGTAAGTCTTATTTTTTCATCTCCTACGGCTATTAAATTATTCGGAAATGTAAAAACAGGACGTCCTAAAGACCCTCCACTCCGATATCTTGTATCTAAAAAAAATAAGTATGTTTTTTTTATTTCATATACCATATATATTATAAATATATAATTATATATATTTGTAATATTAATTTTAACTATATTTTTCGGACGGTTTATATATAACAAGTGTAAAATATATTGCGTCTATATAACCAGTTGGAACTATTCGTCCGTCTTGGTCTAAAACTCTTATTTTTAATGTCCCGTTTGATAATGCATTCGGGTTGTTTATCATCTCATACATTATCGCACTCTTATCATACACACGATCTAAACCATATATAATCGGAGATTCATCGAGTGAGTCTGGTGCTGATGGTATAACGATTAGTGGTAATCTAGCAAATATAGATGAATTACCAGTGTTGATATTCCCTCCATCTAAGTATGATGAGTAATCAATGAATGGGGGTAGATTTATCGATTGTAATTGTATAAAATTTGTGTCACTCCAATAATCAACACGTTGAGGTGTTGATCTTGATGGTCTCAATATAAAATTTTCAACACCCATATAAACCTTGTTGTTCAATTCTTGTTGAGATATATTAACCTTGCAATTCGATGTTGAATCAAACCCTGCAACATACACTCTAAATATTGTTCCATTATTCCATTCCATTTATATATTATATAATATATATATATATATTATTATTCTTTTTCAATAATCCATTTGTCTCTAATACCACAGTTTAATTCATCAATATTAGCCTTTAAAATAACTGTTTCATCTCTACTAACCAATTTTATATGGACTTCTTCAGACGGTTTCAAACTCTCACCAAAATCTATATTATATTTATTTATTTTTTCTCTAGCAATTGGATCACGTGCAATGTCATCATATTCACCTTTCTCTTTTATATCAACCATATCGTTAATAATCTCATTTTTCTTATATGTATTCAACTTTTTATTCCAATCAAGATCGCCATATGTCTTTTTCTCATATTCACTTAACTCAATATTTGATTTTATTTTATGTTCAACACCAATGTATTCTTTATAATCGGGGTATTTAATACAAAAATCAATAATAGACTCGACCAACCAGTCGGGCTTATCCTCTAAATTCTTAAAATTACTTTTGTAAAATGCCACTGCTTCCTCTTTTGTTGAAAAATAGTCACCCATAGTATATCTATATATATCTATAATATATTATTTTATTTTATTTATATCCAATTTTTTATTAAAGTTTTTTCTAAATCCCTCATTACAGTCTATATATAAAAAGTCATAAGGCTTATCCCTCGTCGCATAGTCGTATAATTTCAAAAACTCTTCAGGCGTGTATTGTCCATTACATGTGTCGGAAAATTCTAAAATCATTTTTTTAGATTTACACGGAAAAAGCATCATAACACGGCTATTTAATCTGATTGATCTTGGACATAATTTATACGCTTGTAATAAATTAAAAACCGACATTTTATAGTGTCTGTTTTTCATTTGTAAATTAATTAATTCACCTAATGATGATCCATTTGAATATATCGGAGTTGATCCCATATCATCAATAATTAACATCGCTGTCGGTGGTATCTGTTGTTTAAATTCTGTTTTATCGTTTGGTGTGCAGAAATTGAATTTTAATATAAATTCAACATCCTTAAAACTATATATGGCATCTTCTTGGTTATCGTGTTTTGTTAAATGTTTAATCGCTTTCTCATATATCTTTTTATATTTTAACCAGTCTTCATAGTCTATTAATCGTTTTTTCTGTCTAGACATAATCTGACCAATTAAACCGTGATGATATTCTTGGTACTCTTCATCAAATTTTATTTTTAGTTTATTATATTTTTTCTCACCCCGTTTCCCTCTTTCAATATCAATACATCCAGTTGGACTTATCAATATATATACATTGTAATATGGTTTCAATTTTTCTATTAAATTTATTACAGCATTGGTCTTACCACTTCCACTACTACCGACGGCTAAAAGACTAAAAAAACCTTGAGGGAGTCCTTTTGGCGTCTTCATTTTGTAATCGTCTATAACTTGAATTTCATCGTTTTCCATGTCATTTAAATGTTCTTTAATATACACTTCTTCTGTCATACTAATAATATATATATTTATTTAGGAAATATTTGATTCATTATAAATTCTCGTTTAATTATTGACAGTTTATCATTATATTGTTGTTGTAATAGTGCCTCGTCATCCTTTTTTTCAACATCTTTAATCGATAGATCTTCAAAGGTTGTTTTTTTAATCGGTTTTCTCTTTTTCTTATAAACCACCTCTTGATCATCACTATCAGACTCTGATATATATATAATTTTCTTTTTTGGTTTTACCGTTTTTGTTTTTTTAATATAAATTATATCATCTTCTAATTTTGGTATAACTTCTGGTTCTTTTTCTGTTTCAGGCTTTATAATTTTTTCTTTTAAATCTTCTAGTTTTTTATCTATAGTCTGGTTTTTTTCCAATTTTTGTAATAATTTAAGTTCAACTTCTTTCTTTTTGTTTTCGGTTGTTTCTTTCTTTTTCTGATTTAATTTAATTTTTGCAATTTCTCTTGCTCTTTTCAAATTCTCTAGTTGTTTTTCACTCATAACCCTTTTAGGTTTTTTTGTTATAATCTCTTCTAAGACTGGTTTTATTACTTCTTCTTCATCTGATAGATCGTCGATAAGATTATCACAGTATTCACCACTTGTTCCCATTTCTATATATAACTATATTAGATAATAATTTTTTATAATTATCTATATATATATTATATTATGTCTATAATTAGTTCAATTTTTAACCAAGGAACTGGATTAATAACTCCAATAAGCGAAGGTCAATTACCAATCGTTGTAGATGATCTAACGGTTAATGGAAATTTAACAGTCTTAGGAACGTCAAATTTAGTTCAGGATGTCACATGTGGTGATAATTTGATAGTGGCACAAACAACGACGACTGAAAATTTAGTCGTAAATAATAACACTATATTAGACAATGGGGTAGGTCAAAATAATTCTGCATTATTTAAATTACCATTATCAAGTGGAATAAATGGTGAAGTTTTAACAATAACAGACGATAGTGTAAATCCAATAATAACAGAATGGCAACCAAGTGCAACTATTAACGATTATGTCCAATATGACACTTTAACATCTAAATTAAAAAATAATGTTTTATCTGTTATAACTGACATAGACGATTTAACAGTTGATAACAGCATCGGATTGAGTGGAGAGCGATTTAAACTACCATCTAACACAAGTAGTGCAACTAACAATCAAGTACTAGCGATTTTAAATAGTGCGGTTAATCCAAAAACAACATCGTGGGTTCCTCAATCGGTTTTTAATATAACAACTAATTTTGTTGATAATTCAACAACTGGAACAAATATAGTCTCTAACGTAGTTCAAGATATAGTAAACACACCTGTATTACAGGCTGGCATATATATTATAAATTTTGAATTATTACAATTTACTATTACTACCACTCGTTCATTCACATATCAAAGTACTGCAATAAGTTCTTTACCAGGTAATATAAATAATGTAATATCTGGATTGAGAGTAGGATCATCGATACCATATATATCAACAATCCCTGCAACCTTATTCAACGTTCCCTGCTTTAGTGGATGCGCTGTTGTAAATATTCCCGGTCCATCTACACTCTATTTAATATCCTTGAACATATTTACTGGAGCAACATACACTGCGGTCGGTACTATAAGATACACTAAAATCTCATAAATAAAATATATATATGTATATATATATATATGATAAAAAGACAAAAACCAAAAAGAAAATATATTAAAAAAATAAAACATCAAATTGGACGTGATTTAGTTTTGGATACGATTGGAACTAATCAATTAATAGATTATAATAACCTCGTTAATCTATTACAAAGAAATGTTATAGTAGATGATACATCAGTTAGAAGATATAAAGAAAATTTAGGGGAACAACTGAATAATCAACAATATAATAATGATCCAATATACCAATACCAACTCAAAAAAATTAGTAAAAAATTATATAAAGATCTTAAGGAGAGTATATTTAAGGGGGGTGGGGACTCGTATTCATCTACACCGAAAAAAAGACAATCAAAATTAACACCATTCGAAATGAAACTTAAAGCACAAACCGAAGAAAATATAAAAACTAAAAGATTGAAAATGAGAACTCCAAACATCACATCGATTTTAGACAGATTTTTAGTTGATAAATCGGAATCATTAAAAGATAAAATTATAACACCTGAAATAATTAAAAAGTGGCGTGATAAATTTGAAAAGATTGAAGGGTTTAAAGAAGATGATAATTTAAATGAAAATTTTTCAACGATTGTGTTGAGCTATTTTGATGATACAAGCCAACGTCAATTGATTGATAAAGAAAAAATGTTTTTAAAAAAATATGATGAAAGAAAACAAAAAGAAAAAGAAGACAACGATTTAAAAAAAGCTGAAGTTTATAGACTTAAACAAATAAAACAGAAAAAAGAGAGAAACGAGAAATTAAAAATAGAAGAGGATAAAATTAAAAGAGAAAATAATTTAATGAAAAAGGAAAAGAAATTTATTAAAGATTTTTCTTCATACATGTCTAATCCAGATTATACACGCATAAAAAAACTTTTTTTAGATGAGAAATTTAATATTGCAGGTGCTCGTAAATATTTGAATATGGTGAAATATTCAAATAATGGCGAAATTAAAAAAACGTCATTACCCAATAAAAGAAAATTGGATAGTGAATTGAGTAAATATGAATGATTAATTTAATTTTTATTCATATTGAAAATAACCAATATTGTCAATAAACACTCCAGAAAATCTTTTTATATCTTTACCCCTTTTCATTTCTACCATCTCCTCAACATCTGACACTATAAAATTGATTATATTTTTATCTCTTTGAGTTGTATCATCTTTGATCTCCTCTTTAATTTCTAATTCAGGTTTGTTTTTCTTTGTTTTTTCTTGATAATAATTGTGTTGATATTCTTTACGATCTCTAATTCTTATAGGTATTTTTTTTTCTTTTATAATTTTTTCTATTTTAGGTCGTCCTACAGGTCTTTTTTCTTTTATAACCTTATCTAATTTTCTAGGTCGTCCAACTGGTCGTTTTTCTTTTATAATTATTGTATCAATTATTTGTTCCATTTTATATAATATATCTATAGAAATTATTTATTTAAATTAATATTAATATTGTTTATTTAATATTGTTTATTTTAATTATCAAGGGGTTTAAAAAGAAAATAATATATATATTATATATATATATAGTATAGTATGAGCAATATTACGATTAATAAAACAAAACGGGATAAGAAATTTAATAAAGAGTTCTCTTATTTCAAATCACATCCTCTATATGATGAATTAAAAAATTTATATATAACTGGGTCTATAGTTAATATCAAATCAATTGAAAACCAATTTAAAAAAAAATTAAGAGTAAAAAAAGACAATACATTATATAAATCATCTACAAAAAACGTTGATAAAATTAAAAAACTGACATTAAAGAATAAAAACAAGGACAAGGTCGATAGCCGTAAATTAATTAATAAAAAAGTTTTAATTGTAGATGATTATAAAATAAACGTTCTAAAATATGATGTAAAAACACACAAGATAGAATTTAGGACTATAATAAAACAATCTCCTAAAAATTCATTATTTGTTCAAACAATTGAATATTTTGACGAAAACGGATTTATAAAAGAAAATAAAACAACCAAATTTACTACATACTATACAAATCATAAAATTTTTACTACATATATTGAAAATAACGTAAATATTAAGATGATGGACGGTGAAGAATATGAATGGAAACCTAGAGTTTATATTAATGAATATGCGAATATAGATGAATATGGAAAAAACGAAGTATCTAAAAGATATGTCAAAATAACTACTGAATCATTTGAGCCTCTTAAAAAAAACACTAATTTAAAACAACAGGTTTATAAATCATCAGATACTGGTATATGTGTATATGACGCAATAGTATGTTATTTTGAACAGAGATCCATTAAAGATAGAAACGCTAGAGTAATTCTAAAAAAATTAAATTCAGAACAAGGATATATATATAAGAAGGCATATACAGACGATAATATAAATGAAATCGCTAAATTCTGTAATGCGTCTATTATTATTAAAAATCTTATAAACGGCGTTGATAAAAAATTTATCAACGACTATGCTAGATTTCATATTGAGTTATTAAATACAAAATATAATCATCTTGATTTATTACACCATCAATATAATGAAATTGAAGAAATTGATAGTGATATATTATTTGATATAAAATTGAATAGTTCTTTTTATATTGAAAAAGACGGATTATTAATAACTACTGAAAAAACATATAAATCGAAGGACGACGAGTTCCAAACTATATTTAAAGAATGGAAGGATAAATATGAACTCAATAAATTGTTTATTTTACAGGGATCGGACGAACATAAGATGATAACATTATATGATTTTTCAATGCATAGATTTATTAATAAATATGATGTTAAAGACGATCTATATAATGAAATAGATTTAAAAAAGGCATATTACAATTACAGCAACATAGATTATAATAAATTTTATAAAGGCGTCCCTTCGGGTTCTTTTATTAATTGTAAAATTGAAAATAATTTTTATATTGATGATTTTATGGAACAATATAATGATAATTTAATAGGATTTTACGAGGTTAAAATTATTAATCAAAAATGTAAAATAAATCATCTTGAAAAACTAGGATTATTAAAAAACTCTATCCATATATTTACATCCCCACAAATATATTTATTAAAAGATTTTATTGATGTGGAATTTTTAAATATATCATTTTCTATATCTACTCATATACCATTTAACGAAAAGTTCTTAAAAATATACGACGATGAATCTAAATTAAAATACTATTGTAAAGCGTATGGTCTGTTATGTAGATCACCCGATATAATCGATATAAGTATAAAACCTCTAGACAGTGATAAGGATTTATATAATACTTTTGAAAACAACGAATATGATGTTTATTTTACTGATGATAATTTATATAAAATTTCATATATAAACAAAGAACGTAAATTATATCAACACATTAGTTCATTTATTCACAGTTATACAAAGACATTAATATTAGACCAGATATTAAATAACATAGATGATATAGACTGTATATTTGGTATTAAATTAGATAGTATAGTGTATAAAAAAGACGTTCAAATAAAATTTAATAAAAATATATTTTCAGACGATAAAGGCACTAAAATAGAAAAATTATTAAGTTGTAAATTTGAAGGATTATCGGAAGACGAAGAAATGAAAATTTTTCATTATCAATCGTCTTATTATAAGCCATATTTTAAAGAGACAGGCTATTATAATCTAAATTTTAAAAAATCATTTTTACAAACTAATGAGATTATTAAAAAACGTTTGATATATATTAATGGAAAAGGCGGAAGTGGTAAGACACAGTCAATTTTATCTAATCTGAAACCATCTAATATATGTTATACTACGTCTTGTTGGAATTTAATCCAGGGACAGAGAGATAAATATAAAAAATTACTAGGATATAGCATACCTAATTTAATAGGTAAATGTAATAAAATAAGTTGTGAAAAAATTAAAAATAATAATATCAAATATATTGTAATTGACGAAATGACACTAATTGATAAACATAGTATAGATAATATTATTAAAAATTATAAACACTGTTTTATTTTCTTATTAGGAGATGTCGAGGAATCGGGCTTTTTTTATCAATGTTCATTACCATCTATAAAATTATATTTACCTAATAAAGATACGCATAACATCACATATACAAAATCATATAGATTCAATGATGAATTAAATGAAAAATTAAATTTATTAAGGAACCATATGAAAGAAAATTATAATAAAAATAACAGATTTGAATTAATGAACAAGTTTATTAAAATACATTTTAAATCATATCATAAAAAAGATATTTCATTTAATGACAATGATATAGGTATATCAGCAAACAACGATTATGATAAAAATGATAATTTATTAACAAATTATTTTATTAAGAAAGGAACAAAACCACAATATTATATTAAAACAACAAATAGATCGAAAAATGAATTACGAGGACAAAGAATAGAATACGAACCACTGCATAATAACTATGAAGCAAAATTATTTAAAACAATTCATAGTTTTCAAGGCTTGGATTTAACAGAAGATAATAAAATTATAATTTCAATTAATAATAATTTTGATTATAACTTATATTATACCGCATTATCCCGAGCAAGAAGATGCGAACAAATAATGTTAATTAAATAAATTTTCTTTTACATCTAAATTAAAATTAATTTAATTAATTTCATCGTCCTGTTTCAGATGATGAAATTAATTTGATGAATTATTTTTTAGACCATCAAATTAATTTATTTTTATAATTACAAACAAAAAAGAAAAAAATTGAACAATTAAATGAACAATTAAATAAATTAACAACGAAGACGCACCAGACGCTGAATAATTTTAAGACGCATTATAATGAATAAAAAAACTATATCGTCTTATTGCGTCTTCAAATGATTTTCATAGACGGTAAAAAAAACGTAAGAAATAAATTATAAACGGTGTTTTTCATCTAGACGATAATTATGTTTTATATTTTTTTCAGTATATAATTAGACGTATTTTTTATTTTATCATTTATTTTTATTTTAACATGTTGATGTAATTTTATAATTCAAAAATAAAATTAGACCATTCACAAAAATTCATCCCATCAGACGCAACATTTTTTTATGAATATTTTTATGACTATTATATATCTAAAAAAAAAAAGTAGCAGTGATATAGTGGG
>Ga0315294_10003967_pt1 | contig 16120 bp, 16 predicted proteins | sample YL17G13_40_MG_FD_203626 | JGI IMG/M metagenome (GOLD analysis project Ga0315294, IMG submission 203626) | Sediment microbial communities from Yellowstone Lake, YNP, Wyoming, USA - YL17G13_40 | ecosystem: Environmental > Aquatic > Freshwater > Lake > Sediment | place: USA: Wyoming | collected... | reverse complement strand
CCTATGCGATCAACAACAGCCTCACCGATGTCTACTGGATGTTAGGGTTCGGGATCTTCGGATATATCCTTAAGATGTACGGATTCCAGATGGGGCCTATTGTTTTGGGCATCATCCTCGGACCCCTCATGGAAGATAACTATCGGCGCGCCATGATGGATGTTCAGCACAATATTCCAGGCTTCTTCTGGGAGATGATCAGACATCCCCTTAGCCTAACGCTGCTCTTGGCAAATATCTTTACGGTGGTGGGGCAAACACAGACCTGGTCTCGAATTCGTGGTAAGTTCAAGAAGCTCTGGTAATATCATTTAATCTGGAGAAATCAGAGAAAGATTTCTGGGACTGGTCAAGAAGAGCCAAGTTCCGGAGGAGGAAAAGGTATGAAAAAGATCCTGATCATTCATGGGGTCAACCTCAACATGTTTGGGAAAAGAGATCCGGCCCAGTATGGAACCATTACCCTTGATGAGATCAATCAGCAGCTAAAGGAATTGGCAAAAGAGCTGGGATGTGTTGTTGAGACTTTTCAGACCAATCATGAGGGTGAGATTGTAGAGAAGATCCATCAGGCCCATCAAGAGAAGGTCGATGCTGTTGTTATTAATGCCGGTGCCTGGACCCATTACAGCTATGCACTGAGGGATGCACTGGCGATTCTCAAAGTCCCAATCATTGAAGTTCACATGTCAAACATCCATGCAAGGGAAGAGTTCAGACACCTGTCTGTGATTGCCCCTTTGGCCAAAGGCCAGATCGCTGGGTTTGGCGTCCATAGCTACCTCCTCGGCCTGAGGGCGGCATGGGAATTGATAAAAAAGGAAGAAGGAAACCGATGAAAAGAAAGTATCAAACTTAAGAGGAACTAATTCCTATCATTCCAATCCTATCGGTAATTTCAATTGCCATTTCAACCTTGACAATCCCATGAAATTCCTTTAGTTTTCTTAAAATGGGAAACCGGCTGATTCTCGCTTCAAAGTCTCCCCGTCGATATGAGCTGCTAAAACAAATGGGTCTTGATTTCGATATGATCCCCAGCGGGGTTAAGGAAGATTTTGTTCAGGGGGAAACCCCCCAGGCTCACGTTATTCGATTAGCCAAAGCTAAAGCCTTAGATGTGGGAAGCCGATATCCAGATCGATGGGTCATCGCTGCAGATACCATCGTTTATATCAATGGTTCGATATTGGGAAAACCAAGAAACTCAAAAGAAGCAATGGAGATGCTTCGCCTCCTCAGCGGTCAGGAGCATTGGGTATTGACTGGATTTTCTGTCCGCCATTTGGCAAAAGGGATAGGGGATCAGGAGGCAGTCCAGACAGCAGTCAAGGTGAAAACCCTAAGTCCTGTTGAAATGGAGTGGTATATTCAGACAGGCGAACCCTTCGATAAAGCAGGAGGATATGCCATACAGGGGATTGGGTCTTTTATGATCGAATCAATCCATGGATCATACACCAATGTGGTCGGTCTTCCCCTCTGCGAGTTAATTCAGATGCTCAATCGTCTGGGAGCCCTAACAGTCTCGGAATGCGGAATGCGCCCTGAACTACGTTGAGTTCAGGGCTGCCATGCACCCAACGTGGTGCATGGCGGATTGCAGATTGCGGAATGAAAGGATAAATCCCCCCTCTCCCCCCTTTGCTAAAGGGGGGTTGGGGGGATTAAACAAACTTATGTCTAAGGTTAGAGAGAATCTTTTAAGGGTGATGGAGAGGATAGAAAAGGCCGCTCAGAGAGTGGGAAGAGATCCGAGGGAGATCAAACTGGTTGCCGTCTCCAAGACAGTAGAAACCACTCGCATCAAAGAAGCCATTGAGGCAGGGGTTTCTATCTTGGGTGAGAACTACATGCAGGAAGCGAAGAAGAAGATTGAAGAGATTGGACGACCTGCTTGCACGGAGCCCGCCTCCAGAAGCCTTGCGGAGGGCAGGCGTTTCGGCGGAGGCAGGCCAGTGGCTTGGCACTTCATCGGACACCTTCAGTCGAATAAAGCGAAATATGCCGTTCAGCTCTTTGATATGGTACACTCTTTGGACAGCATCCCCTTGGCTGAGGAACTGAATCGCAGGGCTGAGCAGGCAGATCGGATGATCAAAGTGTTGATCGAAATAAACCTTTCTGGCGAGGGAACCAAATTTGGAACGGATGAGGAGAAAATATTGAATCTTGCCAAGAGAATTCTTCAACTGAATCATCTCTCCTTAGAGGGATTGATGACGATGCCACCTTATTTCGATTCACCCGAAATGAGTCGGCCTTACTATATTAAGCTTCGGGAATTGAAGGAGAGATTGGTGAGAGAAGGAATCCCCATGAGGGAACTCTCTATGGGGATGTCGAATGACTTTGAGATCGCCATTGAAGAAGGGGCCACCTATGTTCGGGTAGGAACAGCGATCTTTGGACCACGTAAATAAGTACTCAAGGTTAAGGTTGAGGTTTAGGTTGAGAAATTCTTAACCTTATCCTTAACCTGAACCTTCACCATTAGGCAATTTAGATTGACTGTAGATGGACACCATGAAGAAGATTGTACTCTTAGTAACCCTTTTAATGGTGATCGGGGGTTGTGGCAAAAAAGGTCCTCCGGTACCATGGTCATCGGTTGTGCCCAAAAGGATTGTCGACCTTGAGGCCATACTCCGAGAAGAGCGCCTTCTTTTGGAATGGACATCTCCTAAGGAGAATACCGATAAGTCACCTCTTATTGACTTGGCAAAATTTCAAATTTTAAGATCAGAAGGGACTCTCATTGCAGGGGATTGCAGAGGGTGCGGAGAAAAGATTAAGGTGGTCCATGAGATGAAGTTGGATGGCAAAGAAGAGATAGGGGGCAAGAAGATATCCATCTTCTTCGAAGATCAGGAGGCGAGAAAGGTTTATGTCTACCAGGTCGTTTCTATCAATCGGAGAGGATATCCCAGTTCTCCTTCAAATCCGGTTACAGTCTATTGGGACTATCCTCCCCAATCGCCAAGGATGGTGAGTGGGGAACGGGGAGATAAAAGGGTGGATTTATATTGGGAACCTGGGGAGGGTGCGACAGGTTATAACATCTATAGGAGAGGAGAAGAGGAGGAGGTGTTTCCTCTCAATCCATTGAATAGAGAGCCATTGACAGTGACCCAGTATACAGATCTGAGTGTAGAGAATGAAAAGAGATATATCTATTCGGTCAGGGCGGTGAGACGGGTGGTCAAGACCGATGTTGAAGGGAAGGGCTCTCTGGGGGTCCCAGTTACTCCCACCGATCTCATCCCACCCAGTGCTCCACTGGGTCTTATGGCCATTCCCCTTAAAAATGGGATAGATTTGAATTGGAGGAGGAACCGGGAACCAGACCTGTTAGGGTATTACGTCTACCGAAGAAGACCTGGAGAGAAAGAATTTAAGAAATTGAACGAGACTCCCTTGGAAAAAGAGGTCTATCTTGATACCCACGTGGAATTAGAGCAAGATTATGAATATGCTGTGACAGCAGTGGATAACTCGGTTCGAAAGAACGAAAGCCCTCTCTCTGAGGAAGTCAGAGTGAAATACATTTATTAACAATCAATTGGCAATGATCAATTATCAATGAGCAATTAGCAATGAACAGTTATCATTTAGAATTGAGCAGTTATTTAATTATAATTGATAATTGAATATTGACCATTGGTCATTGATCATTGCCTATTGACCATTGATCATTGGGGAGTAAGCCGATGCATTTTTTTGAATATAAGAATCAGCAACTTCATTGTGAAGGGATTCCCATTGAGTCCATTGCTGCAAAAGTGGGGACGCCTTTTTATCTCTATAGCTATCACACGTTGGTGAGACATTTTACTGTTTTTGATAAGGCCTTCCATGGAATTCCTCACTTAGTTTGCTATTCAGCCAAGGCCAACTCCAACCTGGCACTTCTTCGTCTCTTCAGCAGCCTCGGTGGAGGAGTTGATGTTGTCTCCGGAGGGGAGCTCTATCGTGCCCTCAAGGGAGGGGCAGACCCACAAAAGATAGTGTTTTCAGGGGTTGGAAAAAGGGTGGATGAGATCGAATATGCCTTGAAGATGGGCATCCTTATGTTCAATGTAGAGTCTTCTCAAGAGCTCCAAGTGATCAATGAAGTGGCAGGCCGTATCGGAAAGAAAGCGAATATTGCCATTCGTGTTAACCCTGACATCGATCCTAAAACCCACCCTTATATCTCCACCGGGTTGAAGCAGAATAAATTTGGTATTGATATCCTTCGGGCACCGATGGCTTATCGTTTGGCTTCTCAATTACCAAACCTAAAGATTGTGGGGATCGATTGCCATATCGGGTCCCAGCTGATAGAAGTAGAGCCTATTATCGAGGCGTTGCGGAAGCTGAAACAGTTGGTTGGAAATTTGAGAAAGGAGGGAATGGAAATCCAGTATTTGGATTTGGGAGGCGGCCTTGGAATTACTTATGAGGATGAAGAACCTCCCCATCCGATGGAATATGCCTCCAACATCTTCGAAGAAATTAAGGGATTTGGCTGTACTCTCATTTTAGAGCCAGGCCGGGTGATTGTTGGGAACGCAGGGATTTTGGTCTCAAAGGTTCTCTACACAAAAGAGAATGAGGAGAAGCGATTTGTGATTGTTGATGCGGGCATGAATGATCTGGTGCGGCCGAGCTACTACGGTTCCTATCATCAGATTCTTCCTGTGAAGGAGGAAACGAGAGAGGAGATCGTGGCCGATGTGGTTGGTCCCGTATGTGAATCGAGTGACTTTTTAGCGAAAGGACGGAAGATGCCAAAGGTCAATCCCGGTGAATTGATCGCCGTGATGAGTGCTGGTGCCTATGGGTTCTCAATGTCCACCAACTATAATTCGAGGCCCAGGGTGGCTGAAGTGATCGTTCGGGATGATCAGATGTTTGTGATACGTCGGAGAGAGAATTATGAGGACCTCATTCGCGGAGAAGAAATACCGGAGTTTTTGATAAACTCAACCCTAAAGGGTTGAGTTACAAAACCATAAAACCAGTAACTCAAGGCTTTAGCCTTGACTCGTGATGGAGCCCCAATGAAGATTCCTTTTATGAAGATGAGCGGCAGTGGGAATGACTTCATCCTCATCGATCATCGAAAACCTTTCTTAGATGAGGGTCGAATGAAAGAGTTCATCCAGAATGTCTGCCGGAGGAGGATTTCTGTCGGTGCCGATGGCCTCATCCTGATCGAGCGATCCAGCAAGGCTGATTTCAAGTGGCGTTTTTACAATTCCGATGGCGGCGAGGCGGAGATGTGTGGAAACGGTGGCCGTTGTGCCGCTCGCTTTGCTACCTTGAAGGGGATCGCCGGTCCCTCTCTCACCTTTGAAACGGTTGTCGGGATCCTCTCGGCTCAGGTCAATGGCATGAGGGTGAAACTGGAACTGACCAAGCCTTTTGGTCTCAAACTCGATGAGACCATCCTCATCGAAGGAAAGAAACAGGCCTACTCGAGCATCAACACTGGGGTTCCTCATGCTGTTGTTTTTTTAGAAGACTTGAAAGGTGTGGATGTTGTTAAAGCGGGAAGGGCGATTCGATACCATCCCCATTTCGCACCAGCAGGGACGAATGCAAATTTTGTACAGGTGGAGAATCGTTCTCAATTATCCATACGAACTTATGAACGGGGTGTGGAGGATGAGACTTTGGCCTGCGGTACAGGAGCAATAGCTTCAGCCCTTGTTGCTGCTTTCAAAGGGTTAGTGAAATCTCCGGTATCCATCAAAACATCAGGAGGCGAAATCCTATTCGTATATTTCGAAATAGAAGGCAAGGAAGTTAAAAGAGTCTTTTTTGAGGGGGATGTCCATATCATCTATGAAGCTGAGATGTGGGAGGAGGCCTATTCATGAGAGAGGGGATCAAAGCCATTGTCGTTGGTGCGGCCGGAAAGATGGGGGGGCGGATTATTCATATCATCCAAGAGTATCCTTCGATTAAACTCTTTCGAGCGATTGACCGACCGGACCACCCATTCATTGGAAGGGATATTGGAGAGATCGTTGGTCTTGGAAAGTTGGGGATTCCATTGGAGGGGGAGTTGCGAAAGGAGGGAGGGGATGTAATCATCAACTTCAGCAATCCTCAGGCCTCCTTAGAGAGTTTGCAGTTTGCTAAGGAGAAAGGTCTTGCCGTCGTCATCGGCACCACAGGTCTGAATCCGGAACAGATGGAGAAGGTTAGGGAGCTTTCGAAAGGCGTTCGGTGTGTTATAGCTCCCAATATGAGCGTGGGAATGAACGTCATGTTCCGAATCGTTCAGGAGATTGCTCAGGTTCTGGGTCCGGATTATGACATCGAGATTGTTGAAGCCCATCACCGCCTGAAAAAAGATTCGCCCAGCGGTACAGCGGTCAGATTAGGAGAACTGGTTGCCAAGGCTACAGGACGGGATTTCGGTCAGGTAGGCGTCTACGGCAGAAAGGGGATGGTGGGCGAAAGGACAAAAGAGGAGATCGGAATGCAGGTGATCCGAGCAGGAGATATCGTAGGTGAGCATACCGTCCTCTTTGGAGGGATCGGTGAACGTTTGGAGATCACTCATCGTGCTCACAGTCGGGATAACTTCGCAAGAGGAGCGATCAGGGCAGCCCTTTGGGTAGTAAACCAACCCAACGGCCTTTATGATATGCAGAATGTGTTGGGGTTAAGGTGAGATAAAAATGTCAAAAAAGATGGAAGATGGGAAGATGAGTCAGAAGATGAGTGTCAGAAGATGAGTGTCAGGCAACGGAAACACGGTATTTTCTTTTCTTCCCCTTGACCACATTTTCCCTCATCCGTTTTAACGCCTTCTCGAAAGATGTATCCTTCCGCAGGAGACCTTCAACCTTTGTGATCGCCTCACCGATCGCTACAGGGCTCCGTCGGAAATAATCAGCTATCTCTTTCACCATATAACCCGATATCTTCCTCGCCAAGTATCCTATCAACCCCCTTCCACGCGCCCCTTCCCGACCTCTTGTCGCACTGTGCAACTTATCCTCTGTAATCCCCGTAGCTCTGCTCACCTCTTGAGCAATGGCCTCCAGTGAAATATCATAAACCCAGCTTTCCGCCTCTTTCTTCTCCATCTCGATCCGATCAATGAAAGGCTCTTCCCCGAGGTAACGCTGATCCTTCACCTGGTAGTATTTCTGCTCGTGGCCCATCGAAATCCCTTCCCACACAAATTGGCGGTACCTTCGCCTGGCTAGGGATCGGTTGTCACTAAATTGACCCAACACAAACCCTTCATCAATCAGGCCCTTCTCTCCTTTCCCGAGGTAACTGAGGTGTGCAGTCCACACATAGTCTTCTGGTCCTCTCACAATCTTTGCCCTCACCGGATTCAAATGAATATAGCGGACCAATTCTAACAGATATGCATCCTTATCACAGACAATGGCTTTGTAACGCCCTTGAAAAAGATGTCCCACCTCCCCGTATCGCCTATTAAAATAACGCGCATACCCGAATAAAAGGGATTGCATGATCTTGCTCAACGGGATCTCTTGCACCTCGATAAGAAGGTGAAGATGATTTTTCATCAAAGCGTAGGCATAAAGACGGAAGGGGAATCGGCTCTTGGAGTCCAAAAGATAGGAAAGAAACCGCTTGAAGTCCTTTTCATCCCGAAAGATACCCTGCCTTCGATTCCCTCTTGTGATGACATGATACAAAGCTCCTGGGAAATGGATACGCGGTTTCCGAGCCATAACAATTCTTTATCAAAGAACGATAACTCTGTCAATACCTAATTACCGTTGCCTGGCACCAAATTTTTCAGGTTTTAGGTCCGGATTATGATATCGAGATCCTCGAAGCGCATCATCATCTGAAAAAGGATTCACCCAGCGGCACAGCGGTCAAATTAGGAGAATTGATCGCCAGGGCCATGGGAAGGGATTTCAATCAGGTGGGAGTCTATGGCAGAAAAGGGATGGTGGGTGAGAGGACGAAAGAGGAGATCGGGATGCAGGTAATCCGGGCAGGGGACATTGTCGGGGAGCACACCGTCCTCTTTGGAGGAGTCGGTGAACGATTGGAGATCATCCACCATTCACATACCCGGGATAACTTCGCCCGTGGAGCAGTCAGGGCAGCCCTTTGGGTGGTGAACCAACCCAATGGCCTTTACGACATGCAGGATGTATTGGGGTTGAAGGGATAGAACGGAAACCGAATAAATTCTATAGCCGCAGGTCCCCTACGCTCCATAGCTTCAGCGACGGAGCGCTTCACCCTGCGTCAATAATGCGCAACCTGAAGGTTGCGGCTACCCGAAGGCTACCTGAGCTGATCTCTGCAATGGATGAATGAATGGAAGAAATAGGATGAAGATCGCTCGATATCAAGATGGGACGGGCATTAAATGGGGGGTAGTTGAGAAAGAGGTTATCCGTGGGATAGATGCAGAAAAAAGCAGGAACGAGAGGGTCTGTCATATTCCTCTCTATTCTGAAAAAGTGCCTTTGATCCTATCTGATGTTATTTTAAGCACTCTTCGTTCAGAGATTTTTTCAATTTAACCACTTTCCAGTTTTTAGGACGGCCCAGCGTACGATTTTCATTCCCCTTACCAATAGTCGATCGTTATGTTACGCAAGAGAGTGCCGTAGCCTACTCCTTCCTTATATATAACCTCAAGCCTGATTTTGCTAAAAGAGTCCCTGAAAAAATTGAAAAAGTTACCCTCCTTTCTGGTATCAGATAGGTCTTAACGAACCTGCCTGCCGCAGGCAGGGCCAAACGGCCACAAATCCAATGTCTGAGCCTAAAAGGAGGGTTTTGGATTTGCAGTGCAGGGACATAGCATGCTACGCCCTTATAACTTCATCCGCTGCTTCCGGCATTCATCCTCATTTTTTTCCTCATTTTTTTCTTGACAAAAAATCCCATTTCTGTTTTAATAATAATAAAATTTTAAAAATTTTTTAAATTATACTGAAATTTTTAAAATCCGATTCTATAGGAGGTGTTTTATGAAAAGACTTCTATTTTTTGGGATGTTGGTGTTAGTTTTTGTTTTGGTGGTGAATGTCGAGATTTGGGCTGCCGAGTATTCCATGAGAACAGCGGAGATCTTTCGTGAAGGATTTACACACTCTGAATCTCAAAAGTTTTTTGCAAAACGCGTGGGTGAAATTACAAAAGGAAAGGCTGAGGTCAAGGTTTTTTTAGGGGCGGTTCTGGGTAACGAACGGAATTACTGTGAACAGCTACAAATGGGATCTCTCGATTTTGCAAAAGTCGCGGCGAGTAACGCCGTCGCTTTTGTGCCAAAATTTGCAGTGTTTGCGATGCCTTATCTTATAAGAGACCTCGATCACCTCTACAAGATTTTTGATTCCCCCGCTGGAAAGATAATTCAGGAGGCGGCAGATAAGGCTGGTTTTGTCATCTTGGCCTATTGGGATATGAACACTGTGAATGTATATAACTCAAGAGGCCCAATCAATAAGCCTGAGGATCTTAAAGGTCTTAAGATCAGAACAAGGGAAGCTCCGATCTGTATTGATACACTAAAGGCCCTGGGTGCCAGTGCAGCTCCCCTCGCTACCCCTGAACTTTATACAGCCTTACAAACAAAGGTTTTTGATGGGGCTGACCATGACCCGACCGTATTTGTCGCCTTTAATTACGGGGAAGTATGTAAGTTCTACTCCCTCACCGAACACAGTGTAGAACCCACCTTGCTCTTAGCCTCCAAAAAACTTTTCGATAAACTTCCCAAGGACGTTCAGGATGATGTCAAACAAGCAGGGAGAGACAGCATGGTTTACAACCGTCAAATCGGCCCGATTAAACTAAAAGAGGCTCTCGACACCATGGAAAATAAATACGGTGTTAAAATTAACAAGGTGGATAAAAAGGCGTTCATCAAAGCAGTTGCCCCAGTTCAAGCCAAATACAAGACCGAACTGGGAGCTGATTTAGTGGATGGCATTGCAAAACTGGCGAAATGAATTTTGCCATCTTTTTGGAATGAAGTATGTTTTTGGGGGAGGGGAGACACACTTAATATTTCCCCTCCCCCAAGTTTGTTGATATATGATTGGATTTTTCAACAGGGTTGTGATCCATTCATCATGTAGATAAAGATTAGAAAATGTGGCATAGATTTTCCCTCCTTATAAGTAAGATCGCCAATGGTTTTTTAGTTTTCCTCGTTGGTATGATGTCCATTGTCATCCTTTTAGGAGTTTTTTTCCGTTATGTTTTAATTAAACCCCTTCCTTGGTCAGAGGACCTTGGCCGCTATTTGATGATTTGGACAGCTCTCTTCGGAGTCGGGGTAGTCATGCAGAATAAGGCCCATGTGGCTGTCACGATATTCGCAGAAAAAATGCCAAAGCGAGTAGGACTCCTGTTGCTTCTTACTGCTAAGATCCTCGTCTTTGGATTTGGCTTAACGATGGGATATCTGGGCGTTCAACTCCTGCTAACCATGATGACCCAAATCAGTCCGACTCTTCATATTCCCATGCAATGGGTATATTTAGGTTTCCCTTTTTACGGATTTTTTTTAATGGTCTCGACGTTGGATCAGATTTTAGAGGATATCAAACAATTCAGGAATCTAGGCACACCCTCACCCAATCCCTCTCCTCGGGGAAAGGAGAAGGATGAAGGGAAATTATCTTAAAAGAAGTTAAGATGCTGTTAATAGAATGATGTCAATTATCTTAGCTATCATTTTTGGGGGAACCATCATCATCGGAGTCCCAATTGCATTCTCTGTAGGGATTACTGCCCTTGTTGGCCTGATGCTTCTGGATGCTCCAATGCAGCTTGCCATTCTTAAGTATTTCAGCGGTTTGGACATGTTCTCCTTTATGGCCATTCCTTTCTTCATTCTGGCTGGAGAATTGATGAACATTGCAGGCATCACTCGGGTCCTTGTCGATTTTGCTGATTTATTGGTGGGAAGATTTCGTGGAGGGATGGCCCATATCGTCATTGTGGCAAGCATGATCTTTGCGAGCATCACAGGATCAGCCACATCAGCCGCCTCAACACTTGGGACAACGATGATTCCAGAAATGAAGAAGAAGGGGTATGATATCGATTTTAGCGCTGGAGTGATTGCTTCTGCTTCCGTCCTCGGTCCGATCATTCCACCGAGTATTCTGATGATCATTGTTGGGTCGATCACGGGTATTTCAGTGGGAGCCCTCTTCGTTTCAGGATTTATTCCTGGTCTGATCTTTGGTTTTGGGCTAATGATCATGGCATGGATCATTGCACGAAAGAAGATGTATCCAAGAAGAGAGGAGCATTTCCAATGGAAGGAGGTTGTGATAAGAGGACTTAGCGCTATTCCGGCATTCTTCATGCCCGTGATCATTCTGGGAGGGGTTTTTTCCGGAGTATTCTCCGTGACCGAAGCTTCGTCAGTGGCTGTGGGATATGCCTTCTTTTATGGAATGGTACGGCGGCCTCGAGCCTTTCTTAGAGATCTATACGGTGCTCTTTCTCGATCTGTCAATGTCTCGGTAATGATTCTAACGGTAATCGGATGTGCAGGGATGATCAGTTGGGTTTTAGCTGCCGATATGATTGCCCAGAGGATTGCAGATTCTTTTTTAGAGATTTCACGTAATCCATATATTTTTCTTTTATTAATAAATATCTTTTACCTAATTGTAGGATCCTTGATGGAACCAGGTGCGGCCATTCTTATCACAGTTCCATTACTTTTTCCATTGGCTTTGGTGGTCGGAGTTCATCCCCTCCATTTTGGCCTCGTCGTGGTTCTTAATATGTGTATTGGGTTCATCACCCCCCCTGTCGGCCTTTGTTTATACGTCCTTTGCGGTATCACGAAACTACCTCTAGAAAGAGTTTCGCGGGCTGTTTTACCATTTTTGTTTGTAGAGATAGCTGCTCTTGGGTTGATCACCTATGTCCCTTATTTAGCCCTTATTCTTCCCAGGTTGGTAGGGCTGATTAAATAGGATAAGGATATCCACGGGAGGGTCCTTGCAATCATTCGTTTAAAAAGAATTCATTCTGGAGTGGGAGGTTGACAGATGAAGTTGTTTGAAAGCGGAATGATAGGAAATCTCACGATTAAAAACCGGATTGTGATGGATGCCTTGAATGTCCAGCTTGCGACGCCGGTTGAGGATGCTGCCCTGACGCAGCGGGGGATCGATTTTTATGTGGCCCGCGCAAAAGGTGGAGCAGGACTGATCAAGACGACGTTCATGCGCCCGAACCACAAGCTGGAATTCTCGATCGGGGAACCGGTGATCAATAGCGAGAGGTGCGTGTCGTGGCTCAATGACCTTGCTGAGGCCGTGCATGACCATGGGGCAAAGGTCTGTGTCCAGATAACCCCAGGGTTGGGGCGTATTCCCACCCCTAAGTCCCGTCTCCCCCATGGCGGCCTTGTTGGCCCTTCTCCTTTGCCGAGTTTTCGAGATCCCGAGGGTCAACTGCCCCGTTTAGGACCCGGGCGGTATCCAGCGAGGGGGGAGAGGCATCTCCTCACACGAGAACTGACCGTGGGAGAAATCGAAGGATTGGTAAAGGATTTCGAACTGAGTGCTAAAATCATCCGCCTCGCGGACATCGATGCCATTGAAATTCACTCCCATCAAGGGTATCTACTGGACGAATTCATGTCAGCTCTCTGGAATAAAAGGACCGACAAGTACGGCGGAGACTTAGAAGGCAGACTGAGGCTCTCGTTGGAACTCGTTGAAGCGATAAAAAGGGGAGCAGGTCCCGACTTCCCAGTACTCTTCAAGTATCCTTTAACCCACTATCTCGAGGGAGGAAGGGAGATTGAGGAAGGTCTTGAGATAGCGAGGCGGCTGGAGGCAGCAGGAGTTCACGCTCTCAGTATTAATGGAGGCTGTTATGAGACCTACAATCGGGCTCAGCCCCCAACGACGCAGCCGCGGGGTTGTTGGGTGGAATTGGCTGAGATGACAAAGAAGGTTGTGAAGATCCCAGTCATCGTATCGGGGAAGCTTGGATATCCAGATTTAGCTGAGAAGGTATTGCAGGAGGAGAAGGCGGACTTTATTGCATTGGGTAGGTATTTACTTGCCGATCCAGAGTGGTCGAATAAGGTAAAAGAAGGAAGAGCAGAAGATATCATCCCCTGCCTCGGATGTCATGAAGGGTGCATAGCCCGAGTGAGGAAGTTTCAACGGATCGGTTGTGCCGTCAACCCAGCCGCAGGGGTCGAGAAGGATTTGATGATCCTTCCAGCGATAAAGAAGAAATCTGTACTCGTGATTGGTGGGGGGCCCGGTGGCATGGAGGCAGCAAGGGTCTCAGCATTGAGAGGTCATAAAGTCACACTATGGGAAAAACAAAATAGGCTGGGAGGCAATTTGATACCCGCTGCAATACCCGATTTTAAGGATGACTATAAACTTCTGATCGATTATCTCTCCACCCAAATAAAGAAACTTGGAATATCCGTAGAGTTTGAGAAAATGGCCACACCAGGGCTCATCGAGAAATTTAATCCTGACATTCTCTTCATTGCCACGGGTGCTACACATCTCATCCCTGATATTGAAGGGATAGAATCGTGGACGGGAAAAGGAAGAGTGATCACAGCTGTAGAGGCCTTATTGGGGGAAAGAGAGATTGGAAAATCTGTGGTTGTAGCGGGTGCTGGTTTGATCGGTTGTGAAACTGCTTTATACCTCGCAAAAAAAGGGAAAAAAGTGACCATTGCAGGTGGCAGACGTTTGGCCCATGATATGGTGTGGGGAAATGCTCTCGACCTCATTAAATTGCTTGATGATCACGATGTCAAGATTTTTAATAACCAACGGATAGTGAGAATAACAGAGAGAGGGGTGGACTCAGCTGATCAGCACTTTGATGCGGACACCCTCGTCTTAGCTGTTGGTATGAAATCGAACAGTGAAATTCCCTTGGAAACCTTGGCACGCAGGATTCCCGAAGTTTACACAATTGGTGACTGTGTAAGGCCTCGTCACGTCATGAGTGCCATCTGGGAAGGATACCGCACTGCATATCTGATTTAATAGAAAAATTTTCCTAAGAGGGATGATTGTTATGGGTAAGGTAAAACTCAACATGGGGACTAAGATTAGGAAACTTCGTAAGGCTAAAGGGCTCAGCCTTAAAGAAGTTTCTAAGAAAGTGGATTTATCCACGAGCCTTCTCTCCCAAATAGAAAATGATAAGGTAACTCCTTCTATTGCCACCCTTTTTAAGATTGCAAATTTTCTTGGTAAAAAGACGAGCTTTTTTCTTGATGATTATACAGAGGAGAAAGAGGTTGAGTCCCCTATTGTGAGAAAAACAGAGAGGACAATCCTTCATAGCAGGAATAGCAAAATTCGTTATGAACTATTGAATCCTAAATTGAGCAATGCCAAGGTGGAGTTCCTCGAGGTGATTGTGGAGAAGGGATGTGAAACAGGTACCTATACTCATGATGGGGAAGAGTATGGGATTATTTTGACTGGGAAATTAGAGGTAATCTTGGATGGAAATCATTACATTTTAAGTCGAGGAGACAGTATCGCTTTTGACTCTTCTCGACCTCACGGGTTCAGAAACTTAAGTAGGGGTGAGACAAGAGTAATCTGGGCTATTTCCCCTCCCACTTTTTAAGAAGTTAATTCAAGACCATGAAGGAATAAGGAGCAAAAAATGAAGAAAGATGAAAGGGTGAATGTCAGCAAATTGGTTTCGGACCTGATGCCGATCGTTGGAGCATCTTATGTATCCGACGATATTTATGAGTGTGTGAGTTATGCCAAAGATCCAATGCCTTATGATATTGAAGAGAAAAATATTCCTTATGCTGTGGTGAGACCTGGATCAACCAAAGAGATTTCAAAGTTGATGGCCTATCTTAACAAGAAGAAGATGCCCGTCTACCTTCATGGTTCAGGCACAAGCCTCGGTGGCCATTCGAGGCCGAAAATGAAAGGAGTGGTGATAGCCACCAACAGGCTTAACTGGGTCGATGTTAATGAGGAGTACATGTTCGTGGAATGTGGGGGAGGGACAATCTGTGCTGATTTAATAAAAGCACTGGACAAGAAGGGTTATTTTCTTCCCATGAATCCTGGAAGTCAGATTGTAGCCACAATGGGTGGTCTCATTGCAACCAATACAATCGGACATATGATAGACGTCCATTATGGAAGGCCATCTCATCGTGTTCTTGGTCTTGAGGTGGTGTTGCCAACGGGAGAGATCATTGAAACAGGGACAAAAAGTCTTAGGAGGCCTGCGGGGATCGATTTAACCCATTTCTTTACTGCCTCAGAGGGTCTCTTCGGAATCATCACTAAAATACGGATGGATTTAGTCGAGAAACCATTCATGAAATATGTGGTAGCTTTTTTTAGAGAGCCGGAATTCGCTGCATATTCTTTCATGCGAATGTATCGGGAAAAAATCCCCATACCACTCTATGGAGAATTTTTAGGTGCCAACAGCGCCCAAGTTGGATTCCAGACGAAGGGGCTTGAGCCACCCGGGGGATGTGTGGCCTTAGCAACGAGTATTGGTGAAAGCCAGAAAGAGGCCGATGGCAATGCAGAGTTGGTGTGCTCCATCTTTGAGAAAGAGAAGGCTTTTCGCGCCATGATACTTGAACCAGGACCGGAACAGGAGAAGATATGGGCCTCTCGAGAATTTATCCTTCACACCACCCAAGGGAAGGGCAACTTTGTGGCTGTTGAAATCGTAACAGCTATACCCCATCTTGCCAAGGCCATGACAGAGATTCATCAAGTTCCCAAGACCTTAAAAATCTTTAAAGATGCTGAGATCTATACATATGGTCACCTCGGTGCCCTTTCACTCCATGGGCTCTTTGTCATTCCGAATGAATGGACGGATAAGAAAAAGAGAGCAGCCATGATGGAGATCATGGAGGTAGATAGAAGGCTGAACCTTAAGTATGAGGCGGCAGGAGGGGAATGGGGGCAGATGGCCGTTCGCGTTCCCTTCTTCAAGATGAAGTACGGAGAAAAGGCCCACAGTTTAATAAAACAGATGAAAAGGGTTTTCGACCCCAACAATATTCTCAATCCAGGAAACGTAGACGGTTTGTAAAGGAGAACAATATGAGTCGAGCAGAAGAGAGAAAAGAAATAAAGAAGATGAA
>Ga0315294_10003966_pt1 | contig 16124 bp, 17 predicted proteins | sample YL17G13_40_MG_FD_203626 | JGI IMG/M metagenome (GOLD analysis project Ga0315294, IMG submission 203626) | Sediment microbial communities from Yellowstone Lake, YNP, Wyoming, USA - YL17G13_40 | ecosystem: Environmental > Aquatic > Freshwater > Lake > Sediment | place: USA: Wyoming | collected... | reverse complement strand
TTTCATAGCGGTAGATTCCCAAAGTTTTCTCCTTAGAACATGAAGAAGGGCCTTCCCGATTTGAAGTTAGTTGGCGCGGGGTGTGGGATTTGAACCCACAGTTAAACCAGTGCTTTTGGGCAAGAGGGTTTATAGTTTTCTAGTTTCTAGCAGTGCTTCTTGTCTTAGAGAGGTTTCTCAAGCATTAGAAGAGGAGCCGAGTCGTGTTGATGAGTGTTTGAGAAGGCTTTGGAAGCGCGGGTTGATTCTTAGGACTAGAGAGCCTGTTTTCAGGTTTGAGACTCAGGCGAAGGGTAGAGCAGGAGTCACAGGTCACACTAGAGCAATCAACTATTATGCAGTAAGCAGTGATGAGTTGCCTGCAGGCTATGTTAGGTATGATGAGCGCAGGAAAGACGGTAGAAGTAGAGATGTAGAAAGCAAAGCCGATGGAATATTATATTATTTAATAAATAATAAGGAAAAGGCGTTTTACAGCAACGACATCGTCAGAGCTTTAGGCGTCAAGTCATGCGACATCATGGCTAACGTGAGACGCTTCGAAAAGAAAGGCCTGGTCTATGTCAGAGGCTATCAAACTCATGACGGTCGCAGCCCTTTCAGAAAAGGCTTCTTGCTGACTTTTATCGATCAAGACAAGCCTAGGGATGCTGCAATCAGAGAAGCCTTTGAGAGAACAGACAAGATGCTCCTAGAGAACCCGACAAGCAACACGATTCACGAAAGAGTCAGGCTGATAAGAGATCAGTTGCTCACAACAAGCGAATTGCTCTCACTATCATACTTCAAGAGCATTCTTCATTGTGATGTTGACAGCGCAAAGAGAGCATTAAGAAGAGCAAGACAACTCTACACAGACATTAAAGAGGCGAAGATCTTCGACAAGTTCGCTTACTATTATCTTGGCTCAATGAAACCTGAAGACCTTGCAGCTAACATCGAGTTGAAGAAAAACTACATTAGGGTAAGATATGGAAGAGAGAACCGTATCGGTCACAACTGGGAAGCATGTGCTGAATGGTTTATTGACAAGTTTACAGAAGGAGCAGAATTTCAGAGGCAGAATCACAGACAAAAGATGGATTCACGAAGAATCACACTTCATCTGCTCAAACAAGTAGGAGACAGAAAACAAAACGCTGAGGTTGACAGAGTCTGGAAAGTAACACCCGGGCTATTCTCACCTACAGTCACCTATGTGTTAGAGTGCAAGTGGAGTATAATAACAAGAAAGACATTGGATGATTTCCTTGAAGTCTTGAAATGGTCAACTGATTTTGGCGTTGACACTGAGAATGGCAGAGAGTTGAAGAAAGGTATAGTGCCGGTGTTTGCTGCTGGGACATACAATCCGAAGGAGAAAGTTATTGTAAATGGTGAGAAGATTACACTTGCTCAACATGCAAATAGAACGAACATCAAGTTGCTGAGACCTGCGGATTTCAATGGGAAATTGAGGGAACGTCAAGTTCACAAGAAAGTGACTGTTCAAAGAATTTGTGGTTTGTGCAAAAGCGAACGGGATGTTAGAAAAGTGCTTGAGGAGATTTGGCTGAACAAGTCGAGAATGGAAGAGATCATCGTTGAAACATCAATTAGAAACCAAGATGTTTTTGCATTCGAGAAATCAATCGTCTCCTAGTCGCAGCGTGAAATGCTCACTATGTTCGAGTTCGATACGGTACTGCAAGAGTAGTATTAGAACAACCCTGCGGAAAAAAGACAAATAAGGAGGAAACACAACTCAAGGCAGGGATGATTGATGGCTAACAGGCTTGGCCTATTGTCTTACCTTGTAGCAATATTGTTTGTCATCGCTGTGCTCGAGATCATGTCACCTGGAACTGTTGGAGCTCTTCTTGATTTTGTTACGAATAACGTTCTAGCTATTTTTGTTGTTGCGCTGATCCTCATCGTTGTATATTTTTTGACCAGGAGAAGATGAAATGAGAAGTTTTTCATCAAGAGAGATGAGGCAATTTCTATGGAGGTTTGTTCTCACGTTTCTTCTGTATCTGTCGTATTTTGCAGAAGGAAGATCATATGTGGAAATCAATTTCGGTCAGTATGCCGTTGGCTTCATGGATGGAGCAATAGTGTCAATTTCTTGCGTGGTTCTGACTCTATATCTGACAGAAGGGGAAAAAGATGAGAAGGGAGAGGTTGGATTTATTGAGGGAGTTAGTGCATATCTGTTCTTCCCTTCTGGTGTACCAAGGGAACAGCGAACTCTTGACTATCACAGGAAGCATCTTCGACACAGACTCATAATGAACCTTAACACTGAGCCACCTGAGGCATACTATCTTCCTCTGAATTCATATGGCTGGAAATTCATTGAAAAATTCTCAGGAGCCTGGATATCTGAAGTTGTTGATGCACCTGGATACTCGATCGATGACCCTGGATTCACGGAAAAATGGTGCGAAGAAAAAGGCTATCAGCTAATCAGTAGGACTGCGAGTAAGAAGGATCTTCTGAAGTCTGGCTAGAGGTTATTGATCCACATCTTACGGTGTCCGGAGGGACCTATCAATGAACAGCATCTGTCCGTTGTGCCCTAAGGGCATATTTCTGCAGTACTTGAATCATTCCAGCATACTTCAGTTGGTAGGTGTCTTCAAAATCTTGTTTGAATCGTTCTATTTCTTCTAGGGATTGGATCATCCAATGGAAGTAGTAATATCTGTCTCTTGATTCTAGGAGAGAGAAGGGCTTGTAATTAGTAGGTAGGGCGCCATCAAGGGCAAGATTACTCTTCAGCAATCTACATTCGCCGGGCTGAATCTTAGGTCTTCCATTTTCAACATCCAAAAAAGCATTAACAAAAGGTTTACCAATCACAAATCCTTTATCGATGCCCTCAAACTCGATTCTATCCTCGTATCTGAATTTTCCGTAGTCAATAGAGCAGGCTGTCATTATGGGATTGTTTATAAATGATATGAGTTTCCAATTGATTCGTTGAATAAATGTCAAAATTGAACAAATACCTTTGACCTTATCTTGCCTGATCAATTCAACCTCATTAAATTGCCGTACTGGGTTTCTGGAGAATAGGATAGCAGAATCAGAAAACAGCACCGCATTCACTTCAAAAAAGCTTGGGTCATTCGGCGGACAAAAGCCTAATCCTACGCTGTTGACAGTTATATAAAACTGCCCCAATGCTTTCTCTGCTTTGCCTGCCTTCTTCATCAATTCCTTGAAGCCAGAAATATCCAAGTAAGCTACATAGGTCTCTCCATCATAAGTCGCAATTGGCATCTAGACATCGTCACCGTGCTTTTGAGTTTCTATGTTCTGATTTATAAGTTAAAATAATATTCCAAGAATCAGCGTGCGCGCACTGCTTACTTTTCTGGTTTCATTCCTTTCATCTGATCAAATTTCCATAATGCCATTTCCAGTTGGCGTGGTGTTCTATTGTATTTTGCAGTTATCGAGCGTAGCTGCTTCAGAAATCTCAGGTAGACTTTCAGGCTTGTATAGTCCCTCAGAGAATCAAGGAAATCGGAATATTCCTTGTAGGAACTGAAAGTGAGCTGATCTTTCGCTCCTTTTTGGAACCAACGCAGGGCTCTCCAGGCCCTATAATCAATAATACAATATTCATTCGGATAGACAATCGTCAAAATTGCGGATGCTACAGGGATTTTTACTCCTCTCAATGTGCCTTCTGTAAGTGCCTTAATTCGCTTGGTTTCACTTGCCTCTCTCAAGACTTGGCTTGTTACTCTTCTTACCGTTTCTTCAGAGTTAGCTTCATAGTTATTGATTTGGCGATGTGACTTCCACCTACCGATGCTTACAAATTCCTTTTTCAGCAAGAAACCTCTTGCAACAAGTGTTTTGGACATCATTCCAAAGTAAGGCGATTTTTCTTCTCTTTCAACGCCATTTTCGTCAAAGTACTTCGGATAAACTTGTCCAGTATCGATAGGGTAGTCACTTTCGTATCTCTTGGTCCAGTAGTCTATATCAAATTTGATTCCCATTAGACTTCACTCGTAGAAACCTCTACTTTCTGCCTTATAGTTTATAATCAAATCAAGGACTATAGAAGCCTGCTTCTTTTCTTTATCTGGAAAGTTGGAAACCAGAAAGATTTTTGTACTATATGCGTTCAATCAGAACAACATGAAAATAAGTACATTTATTGCAGAGGGCCAAACTAAAGCGGTAGTTATTGATCCGACAGTTCTCAACACAAACGAAAGACTGAGAGCTTTTCTGGAAAGCATGATCTTCAAGGATTACGCATCTTTCTTACCTTCATCAGTCAGATCGCTGATAAGAGAGGAGAACTGGGACGACCTTGTGATTCTGTTGAGGCAATGGGAATGGACTCTTGACAGAAAAAGATCAGATGAATGGTTCAGTAGTTCCGAGTTTAAAGATCTATGCAGACGCTTGGATGAGGTCAGTATTTCTTTCAAAAATGTCAGAGAAGAACTCAGCCAAGATCAAAGAAAAACACTATCAATTGTTCGTGACATTCTTGGTCCTGAATCTCCTGAGATAGTTGATCTTGCAAAAGAACTTGTGACAATAGCTACTACAAAACAAGCAGGAATCGTCTCTTTCACAAGACATCTTAAGAGATGGTTGAAATCGCTTAGAGGCGTTCTGATAATGGAGATCAGTGAAAGGACAGATACGATTGCGGCTGCTAAGGCGGACATAAAGAAACGATTTCACAATCTAAAGTCGAAGGGTAGACTCTTCGTTACTTTTCTGAGGTTAGTGCCAGCATTCGCTCTCACGGCCGCAATACCACTGGGCTTCAACATATTCCTTAGCACGGCATTAGCTTCACTGGGAGAGACGCTGATAGTGGGTCTAGTAATAGACGGTGTGCCGTAGTGTACATGTTGCCTAGTTAGTGCTTGCTCATTCTAGTGATCTCGTGAATCGCTACATGGATTTAGCTTCAAGTCTTTCAAGGTGTACAAATACTGGAGATGTTTTCTTTCAGGGTTCGTTGTTATCGTCATCTTGCCTGTTTTCTCCATCTTCCGAGCGAACCGGTGCATGACTGGAAATCTCTGCTGTGGTTTTGTGTCTGCGGAGATGAAGTACGGCCACAACTGCGAAGTGGTGACGTTTTTGCCTCCAAGCTCACGAATGATCTTCAGGAAATTCTCTTCGTTTAGCTCAACCAGCTGTCTTGATTGATGTCGCTGATCATCTCCTGTCCTCTTGTGCTTTGATTCTGGATTTTGCTTCCTATGTGTTGTCTTCGCGTTTCCAGTTAGCTCTTTAACCATCGGTTTCGACTTGAGGGTTGAACCATTGACTTTCAACTCTCCATTCTTCAATTTTTCAGTGACAGCCTCAGCATCTGTCGGATTTGGATTTTCAACCACTTTTTCACCTCCGTTTTGATGATAGAGGATAAATCACTACCGATGATTTAAACGGTCTGCAGTCTGAGCTGTTGAGGCATGATTTTTCAGCGCTAAGTCACACTCTCCCAGCTAGGCAAGATCTAGCGTACTGACCAACAAATAGCGGAAAAGCATGGACATTTAGCACGCGCTTCATGACTTTAACAAACCCATCATAAACAAAGGCATAAAGTCTAGACATTCACTATTTATAGGCAGGGGACTAAAGCTATGCCGCTTGAACGCTTGGGGAAGCTAAGAGAGTCTCTTACAGTTAGCTCCGAGTTGTACAAGAAACACATTTTGAGATATCTTGAGGGAAGAGAATATTATACAGTCAAGGCAAGCTCAGACGTTGAAGCAACGCTAGCGGATGCTATATTGTCACGAAGAAATGAGAAACGCGAATACTGGCTTGAAGTTAAAGAAACATCGGTAAGTTTGGGCGATGCCGATTTTCTCCGTCAAATGGCAAAGTACTTGGCCGAGTATCTATCTAGAACACCCGAAAACCGATTCAAGATGATATTAGCCTGTTGCCAACTAGTAAACGCCTCGCTCTTCAAGAGGGTTTATGACCAATTAGAGTCCGAAGCAATCGATGAAATAGTAACAAAGATGCTCAAACTGAGTGATCCTCCTACAAGGACTGCGATTGAACATTCAAGTTCCCAAGACATAAAAGAGTTTTTTGAAGATACCACAATCAAAGAAGCTGATCTTAGATACCTGTTATATGCTCAGGAAAAAATAAAACCCACCCCTCCGACCAACCCGACCCTTCCTGAAGTCGAATATGCAAGCAAAGTTATGGCTGAATTCGGCGATGTCTCACCTCTAAAAAGTCTCGACAGGATGTTCCTCAACATCTTCAAACTTGAAATCCCTTCAAAAATCCATGTTGCTAAGACGACGTACCGTACGAGTAATGACATATTTGCAGATAAGCCCAACGCAACGTTCCCAGCTTTTGACTTGGGCAATGGTCAAGTGTGTTCATTTGATGCTTTCGTAGAGGAGAATCCACTTTCCAGCTTCTTAGTGAGTGATAGTGTAGTTTCGATCGATCTTGAAAAGTTCGTTGAGCATGAGAACCATGAAAGCATTGTCATCAAGATTTTGAATAGATGGATAAAAAATCGATGTAGAAGAATAGGCTTAGTTTTTGATGAACGTACTAAAGCGTATTATTACCCTAGAGATACCAACGGAGATGGCTTGGTGACCGCCAAATGGAAAGCACCGACTAAGGAATCAACCAGAGAGCTGACGAAACCAATGAAAAACGGAGGAAACATCCACTTTTGGGTACATAGAAGCGCGGTTATATCAGCCCAAAAGTTCTGGGGCAAATATTACGTTCGAATTAAACCCAGATTTCTATTTTCTTCAGATGGCATGAGCCTGTATGATGGGCCCAAATCCGACAAACTGGATAGAAGGTTTAGGAAAAGCAGGTATAGTCATAACCTCAACCAATTTTATGATGTTTTGTTTTGGTACAGGCATGCTTTTCCTGAAACACAAAGTCTGGGGATCGCCAACCTCGATGTCTGCCTAGGCTTCAACCCTAAGATATCTATACGGGTTCTTGAGCAGATTTTTGTTGACAGCGAATGCAAGCCCAATATTGAAGCGGTCGTAGATCTGGAAGAACTCGAAAAGATTGAACCAGACTCTTCTGAGGAGCAAACGCTCGACGCTTATTTTGGAGAGTGATAACATACAACAGCTTAGCAGTTATTATGTTCCAGAACCATATCTGATATTTGCAAACAAGGCGCGATTCAAAGATCCAAAGGCAGGGCTTTTTCTTTTCGGTCCCTATGGGCAATATGGAGATGCGAGCGCAGTTAAGATTACTGCAAACGCAGGGATAATTGGCACATCAAAATCTATTGGTAACCTGCTTGATTTTTTCGATTTTCTTCACAATAGACTGCCGGCGAACAGCGTAGGAGGCGTAGATTTTCCTGGTCTTGGATTGGACGGAAGACTAAGGTTCGATGTTCATTTTGACGAACAATGGCAAGAGACCATAAACAAAGTCGACATTGATGAATGCGAAAGCAAAGACAAGCGCACTGATAAAGCGTTACATCTTCTTAAATTGATTGATGACAAACTAGCGAGTCTACATCAGAAGCAGCCCAATCCCGATGTTGTATTCATCACTCTGCCTATGGAACTTCATAAAATGTGTATCTTGCCAGGTCAGATTGGCCTGAAAATCACATTAGCTAATAGAAGATTTGGCTCAACTCCATCAGAAGAACAGATGCAGGGTGACTACGATTTTCACAATATCATAAAGGTTATTGGGATGAAGCACCGTCTTCCAACGCAGTTTGTTTTGCCCACGACTCTTGACTTGGATCGAAAACTGTTTGTACAAGACTTGGCTACTCGAGCATGGAATCTGAGCGTCGCGGCGTATTACAAATCTAAAGGTGTCCCGTGGAAACTCGCAGAACTCGAAGCAGGCACCTGTTATGCCGGAATCTCTTTCTATAGAGAATGTTCTCCCGAAGGGAAGCAGTCTATGAGAGCCAGCGTGGCTCAGGTGTTCTTGGCAACTGGCGAAACATTGATTCTCAGAGGCGACCCCTTTGAGTGGCCAGACTCAGATATTCGTCCGCACTTGAGTATTAGACAAGCACAAGCATTGCGCGACCAGATCATAAACGCATATAGCAAAACGCACAAAGAACGACCTGAAAGACTTGTGATTCATAAAAGCACGGAATTTTTGCCTGAAGAAACTAGAGGCTTTACAGACCCAAATGATACAATCAAACAGATCGACCTCCTAACATTGACTCAATCGCCGCTTTATTGGTACCGAGACGGAGGCTACCCGATAGTAAGAGGCAACGTAGTAAAGGTCTCAGAATCTGAATTCTATGTTTTCACCCTCGGATATGTACCACAACTCAAAACGTTTCCCAAACCTGGTATCCCTATTCCTGTAAGAGTGCGCGCTTCCAACCTTGACACGCCTGAGCGCAAGATGTGCAAAGAGATTCTATCTTTGACACGATTGAACTGGAACAACGCCGACTTCTGCGACCAAATGCCCATAACAATATCCGCCTCAGACAGGATCGGCGATATTTTGTCAGAAGCAAAGATAAGAGACGTTGAAGTGAGCACAGAATACAAGTACTACATGTGAGCAAGCTAGCGCGCGCCAGTTCAGGATCTCAGGTTCTTCGTCAACAAGTTTCTGAATCCATTTCCTGCTTCCTTTCCTGCCAGCAGTTTGAGTGAAGCGAGTCATCTGAGACAGATCCTCCTTATCGCATCATTCTATTGGTCCTTAAAGTTCAAAAAGAATGCGCAACTACTCAGAAACACGTTTATTCATTTAGCTCTTTGATGAGCACCTGTTATGTGATTTCTAAATTCTAAAATTCTATGCGCGCGCTTGATTGGGGTTAGTTGAGCAATATCTGGTTTTACTCAGACCTTGCAGAGGTCTCAAGTCGTTCCTGTAGTGCAATACAACGAGTCAAGTACTTTGAAAGGTTCTCTCTTTCCTGTTTCGTTGCATATAGTATACTTTTGCTAGTGCCTCGCGGATACTTGAGGAGTTTTTTTGTGAAATCCTCATAGAAGTGCTCTACCTGCCTTTCATTTGCTGCCGGATAGAAGATCATAGCTTGAGCAACCATTGAAGGACCTGGGTAGTTGTGATAGGATACATAACCGTACTCCTCGCTTATTCTGCCGATTTTTAATATCAGTTCAAAGAAATCGAGCGCGTTGCCCAGTCGATTAGGCCCATTGTGGTTTTCTCTGATTACTTTCCAATACCCTAGAATCTTCTCATCTGCCTGTATAAGTGTCCAAAGACCTAGGAAAGACAAACCCCATAGCTTGGTTTCATGTTTATACTTGCTTTTTTTCCTGCCTGGTCTTCTGTCAATATGCCTTTGACCATAATAATAAAGAAAACCAATTCCTGCAAGTTCCTTCATTGATTTATGGACTAAAGCATAAGACAGTCCAGTCAATTGATGAAGTTCGTACTTGTTTGCAAGGCCTTTCAGAGCTAGTTCTTTCATAATTATTACGAGGTTCTTCCCATGTGTTGATTTGCACAAATAATCCAGAGACCTGAATTTCATATCATATCACGACCTCAGGAAAATATGTTACAGAATAGTGATATATTTTTCCATCTTATAGGTTTATCGAGGCGATGTTAAATGGAAGAAAATAATGAAAAAACTGAAAAAGTTGCGGAGGCAATACGGAAGTCTCGAATTGTCCAGAGACTGAGAAAGATCTACCCAATAGATCCGCTCCCTACTCGGGGCGGTTTGATAACCCGTATCCAGCTAAGAACTAGAGACGGTGAACTAATCGATGTCTTGGATATTCCAACGAATCCAGATGGTTTCGTTCACATTGAAACAGTGATAGAGCTAGTTGTTACTGCATGGGAATCAGCATTGGATGATCCGCTATGGAGAGATGGCACGAAGCGAATTCGAAGAATGGCACAGCTTGGTTTAAGCTCGTGAGGTATAGCCATGGAGGAAATCCATAAGCATGGGTCTGTTTTGGCTAATGGAAAAAATCGCTGTGCAGAAAGTTGGATTCATTGAGGGAACAAAAAATGTTCTTGCTTCGTCGTGGGTACTAAAGGTGAATTGTGATGTGTGCAAAGAATTCTGGTGATGATCCGCTAAAGGTAGCCGAGAGACTAGGTTATAGCATCGCAGGCAGTATCGGCGTTGAGGCTTTTACTGAATTAGAGCTGTCTTTTGCAGCTCGATTGCTTCCGAAATTCAGTGACAATCCTTTGATAAGAATGCAGCAGCATTTGCTTTTGTACTGGGACCAGTCTTACTTCAAATCGACTCTAATCGACCAATTTTCCAAAAGTGTTCCTTCTGAGACTACTGTTACAAATGTGTCCTCCTTAACTCCTGAAGTGCTTTTCGGTTCTTTAAGCGAGGACAGAAAAGACATCGTCAGACCACTTTTCTCCGAGGTATATTTCGCCAAGATTGACGAGCTCCTTGGCTTCCTTGGTTCAGGAAACACTATGAGAGATATCGTGAACACGTTGAACACAGCAATGGAAGGAAAGACAATTGTCCGTTATCTGCTGAAGCTAGGCAAATTGGATTTTGACAAGGGCAAGATAGAGCAATTGAAACTTGAAAACATAGACTATAATCCTCGCAAGGCACAACTAAGCTATCAACCTGACACATGTATCTGGGCTGCATCTCGGCCTATCGACAGCAAAACATACACGTACCTTCGTACCTCAGGGCATCTCTATCGTTACCATGTCATTCAACATGAAGTCAGCGATGAAGAAGCGGAGAGGTTTTTTAGTGAAGATCTTCGTCCTGACCAGAAATTACAAGAAGAATTAGCGATGCTGAACCAGCGGCTAGCCAAGATTTCCGTGAAAGATTTGAGAGTACCTGACAGATTCACTCTGCGTCAGATCTTTCTGCCGTTGAAAGAGATCGTCAAAGACGAAGTCGCTGTTGAGAAACGAAGACTTGCTGAGATCATCGATATTCGGACAAGAGGGGATATAACGAGAGAATTGACTGCACATGCTTTCCTCCGAACAGCAACTGAGAATGATTTCAAAGATATCGAAAGACTAGAATACACAGCTGAAGATGTTGAGTTTGTTCTTCGCAAGCTTTCTCACTTCGTCGAGTTCAAGGTCAATCCATTGTTTGCTGACGAGTTTGTTGAACGAAGGAGCAAGAAAAGACCAAGAGATTTGGTGAAAGAGCTTGTACTTCAACTTCTTTCCAATAAGGAGATGAGACAGCGAAAAGAGATCGACAAACAGGTAAACAGTAGAACAGTAGTTGGAACAGCAACAATCAGCAATTGTTTAGCAGACCTCTTGAGTGACCGCAAGATTTGCCAGCCAAGATATGGGTTTTACAAGCTGAAAGAAGATTGCTGGTTCTGTAAGCATCAAGACTCCTGTGTTCACAAAGATAACAACCAATTGCAAGATACAAGCAAACTAGATGAAAGTGATAGATAATGAATCTTAAAACCACTAGATGATAAATAGTCTGGGGTAGGAAGCTTTCCAACTTTATCTTTCCAAATTGCTAAAAATTTTTATAAAGTATAATTTAAAGCTTAATTTGGAAAGTATAAACTTAGAAACCTATTGACCTTTTCTTTCTGCATTCTGTACACTGACCCATTGTTTCGTTGCAATGAGACAACTTGGCTTAGTCTGCTACCTCGCTACGTATGCCTCAGTTCCTTCGTGATTTTTGCGAATGACCTTGTCGGTGTTGGAGAATGTGTGCGGTGTTGAGCGGCTTGTGTCTAACTGAACCTTAATAGGCCAAATGACCCTTTCGAGTAGTATCTTCAGCAGATTGATAATGACAACAATGAAGCAGAATCGGAAAGAGTCAAATAATCATTCAGACACTATACTGAATAGCTTTCGGCGGAGAGACTAGGCATTAACCTCTCAAACAGCTGGATTGCTGCCGTGAGGAGCATTCGCATGCTAAATGCCTTGCCTAGCCTCACCTTTACCGGTTCCTTAAGGAGTTGAAGGCATTAGGACTTTTCCTACTGCTTCCTTCCACTCGTCAATAGGTATTTTTGTTCTCACTTCGCTACTATACGGCTCTTTGAAGCCTTCAGCAAATAGAATGCAGCGGACGATGCAAGGAAATGTCGAGGAGAATACATTAGACAAGAGTCGGACTTTCTGCTCCAGAAGCTCCAGGATGAGTTGCGTTTCACCAACCGAATTCGAGCCAATAGGTTTTTTGTAAAGATCATGTCCTGAACCAATTGTGTAGATCCTAGCTAAATCAGAAAAACTTGCAGTGAAAAGTATTCTATCGACGATTATTTCTGATTCCATCATGTTATGAATTTTCAAAGGCATCACAAGTGCAGGCAAACCTGTCTGAAATGAAGAATAATCAATCCTGGCTTCTCGAAGATCAAAATCAACTCTAGGATAAGGATTCTTCCTCTCATCAATATACTTGGCAATAGCTTTTCTACTTACTTCAGACCAGTTGACTTCGTTGAGCTTATCCATCTCAGACTTCAAATCGTCAGGCACGCTTATTGTCACGTTAGGCATTTGTCAACACATTCCTACACTGAGATACTGTGTCAACACATATAAGCCTTTCTCTTACACATATGTTGAAACTAAGATACTGGTTCTAGATTATGTTTCTAGCTCATACTTGCGTTCCTAGTTTCAGGCACTTCTTTTATTCGCCTGGCACCTGCTTGAGCTAGCAATGCTCCTCCAAGTGCCGCAAACAAAGACACTGCTATGATCCATATTAGATCCTTGTTAAGTCTCTCAACTTCTCGAAGTCTCGAATTTGGTGTTTCAAGTCCAATGTAGAGCCAGTAAAAAAAAGCTGCTATGCACACAATCATCGACAGTAGTCCTATCGTTTTCCCGACCCTGATCATTGTGATTGCGTTTGAGTCAACCAATCCTCTCACTCCTTCACGATTAAAATCGAGGTTTTTCTATTTAAATTTACCATTATGCCATATTACCACTTAGTATTATCTACCAATTGCATATTATTCAATGAAAGGGTTACGTTATTGGAGAAGATGCTCGGAAGCAGCAAGGTTCAGCCCAATTATCGAATCACAGTTATCAGTAAAGTTCAGAAGAAGCTGAATGTCAAAATAGGCGACATTGTAGTCTTCGTTGAAGACGAGAGAGGAAATGTGATCATAAAGAAAGGTCAGCTTAAACCTATTTGATCAGCTAATCTTTCAGAACTGCGCGCTCCGCGCGCCAACTTTCTCGCTTCTCGAAACTTGGCTGCGCTTCGCTATGTAGTTTCTACTTGCCAATTTCTATGATGGAAAGGATTAGAAACTTCAATATTCCAAGAATAAATAGAAAGTATAAGTTAGAAACTTGCGAGCATACGCATAAAGTGAAGATAGTTTTATGAGCAAAATAGGCTAAGTGAGTATCATAAATAGAAGTGTGTGCCCAGATGCCAAGTCTCATTCCGCTGAAGTGCACTATTTGCGGAGCAAGCATTCCCCGCGAGACCTTAATCTGCAAGCACTGTGGGACAAACTTTGTGCTCTCAGAAACGGCCGTTGCTGTTCAGCCCCGGCCGAAGCAAGCTTCAGTAGAAAAGGACTTAGAAATACCAGGGGACAAGCTAGAGAAAAGAGACCAGATCAAGTGGGCCAAAGAAAGGATTTCCATAGGAGGAATGGGACCGCGTTCGCCTGAGAGTTCGACAATTGTTTTAAGCTGGGGAAAAGGCGCGAGCGCGATACTTGACGACCGTGTTGATCGAAAGATTGCCAGGTACTGCGGTGAGGCAGCGAAAAGACAGACTGAGGCACTGAAAAGGAAATTGATGGATTGCGTGGCTGAAATAGATAGACTCAAACGTTTTTTAGATTCTAAACAGATTGATGAAGATGATTATGATAATCAGCGGAAAGCAGCGTGGAGCAAGTATGAGACGGCAAAACACCTATTGCAGGAAGTCCTAAATCCTGGTTGGGCAATGGTTGAAGTCTATGAGTTTATGCTCAAGAGCGCCGAGAACAGATCAGGGGTGTTCTGTGATATTATACTGGTAGACACAAGAACCAACCAGACCGTATTCAAGGTCGTATTCAGTTCGGTCGACGGAAAGACTTCTGGCAACTCCTTTGCCTACAAGATTACAGGAACAGTAGATTGCCTAGTCAAAAGCGGAATGTTCTCGAAGAGACCATCTAGAAAATACTTCTCTGCTGAAATTGACTACAAAACGAGAGATATCTTTTCCTTCAGATGGGAACCTGACGAACAGCTTAACGTGCAGGAATATCGAGCACGACCTCTTGCCTTGCCAAATTTCTTGTAGCTTGCATTTCCACTCAACCCAATCAAAACTCTTGTTGCCAACGCGCTCCCTGAGCGCACTAGTCTACTTCTCTGAAGCCTCCTAGTTCCCTGAAATCTCTCTGTTTCAACATGCTTTGATTTAGGGAGTAAGCAGTTTGAGATTATTGATGGTGTATGATTTGGCTTAAAAGGCATAACGTTCATAATATTGTACTCGGGAGCCAAGTAGTGATAGAATGCATAGGATAGAACTGAGTGACAGATGGGTTGAACGTCAGTTAATAGAGAGGTTACCACGAAATGAACGGGTCAAGGCTTCCTTAAAGAATCTATTAAAAAGTTACAGCACTATTGCAGAACTCATTCCAGCCTTTATCGCCCCATCAGTATTACAGCTCACGGCGTCAACTGCACTAATGGCAAGAGCTGTCAGAAGAGGCATCAAAGAGGAGAAAACGCTTTTTCAGCACTCAAAGATACTAGAGAGCAGGGGACTCGGCTCAACTGCAAAGAATCTGGAAGGCATAATAGATAGGCTTCCGGATTTCCAAGCATTCATATATGCAACTGATGAGTTCTATCGAGACCATATTGAACATCAGATTCGCGTTGCTGTGCTCGGTGATTTTCTTCTCTCTCAGCATTTTGAATACGATGGTGAGAGGATAAAACTTGTTGACCGAATATGCTCAGCAACAGATATTGCTGAAGAAGATGTGAGCAAGGCATGGTGGATTGCCAGTCTTTTTCATGATACAGGTATACCTGTTGCCAAGCTGTCAAAGAACTTGAATGATTTCATGGGCGATCTTGCGAAAGTTTACGAGAAGGTGAATCTAGGTCTGTCTCACGTAGACTGCCCTATACCAAATGAGGATGAAAATAGACTGATGTTCAAAGCCCTATCGAAAGGTCTTTCAAAACCTACTGTTACAAAATTGAGAGCGGCATTGGGATGGGATGGCACATCGAGAATTGACCATGGTGCTATAAGTGCACTATTACTGCTCAGATCCATACCAAAACTCGCAAGTCTTGGATATGATGAGTTGGTGGATCAACTTGAACATGATTTTAAACCGTACCTAATGGCTGCTCAAGCCATTGTGTTCCACAATCTGTATCAGGATGCCAATCGTATAGAAATTGACTCTAAGGACAATCCCCTAGCCTATCTTCTCGTTTGCTGTGATGAGATGCAAGAATGGAATCGTGATGTCAGCATCAAGGTGCGGAGCGTTTTTGATCCTAAATTCGGTACAACTAGATTAATGGACCATTGTTTTGTTGAGCTGTCAAGCGATAGTATTGAACTCTTAGCTGAATTTGAGAACCAAGAGGCTAAAGACAACTGTGGTTTTGTTTTTGACTATTATGTAGCTGAAAAAAAATTGGATCTTCACAGATTAAAGAATACTCAACAAATATTTCCGAAGATAAGATTAAGGTACATAGATCATGTATTTCATGAACATAAACTTGTGAGAAGAGTGGAAGAAAAGATTTCTACTGATGCCTAGACCCAAACTACCTAGCAGGGGCATCAAATCGATATTGGACCTTTCACACTGGCAATCTTGAAATACGACATGATTTATTATTATATTATATAACGGACTGGTTTAAAGCGAGGATGCGAATGTATGAGAGTAGAGAATGAAGAAAAAGCCGAAATCTCGGCAAATTGCAGAGTTTTTCAAGAAAGCTCTTCAAATCATCAAGAATCTTCTTGTGGTTTGTTGGCGCGGGGTGTGGGATTTGAACCCACGCGGCCATTTCTGACCACAGACTTAGCAGGCCTGCCCCCTACCAGGCTAGGGCAACCCCGCCCCGTTTTGCCTTGACTCCGCAGATTTCTTAACATG
>Ga0315294_10003963_pt1 | contig 16128 bp, 21 predicted proteins | sample YL17G13_40_MG_FD_203626 | JGI IMG/M metagenome (GOLD analysis project Ga0315294, IMG submission 203626) | Sediment microbial communities from Yellowstone Lake, YNP, Wyoming, USA - YL17G13_40 | ecosystem: Environmental > Aquatic > Freshwater > Lake > Sediment | place: USA: Wyoming | collected... | reverse complement strand
GCGAAAGCAAGATCATCGGAGGATTGGATAGCCAGGTTGGCGCATAATAGGATAGCAGACGTTCTTGAGGAGGGTACGACGAGGGGTATGAGGTCGGATATAACACCCACATCAAATCCGCTTACCAAATATGTAACAGGTGAATATTAACTTTAAACAGGAGACGGTATGAATAAGATTGAATTTCTAAAAAAACTTGCAGCAGAGGTGCCGGATGAATCAGGAAAATCTAAGCCTAAGGAGGGTAAATCTGATTCTAAAAAAGAGGGAAAAAAACCATTTCCCCCAAAAGGAAAGTCTGACAAAGAATCAGCTCCTGAAGAGAATGGCGGAGGAAAAGAATTCCCTTTCAAAAAAGCTAAACCAGCCAATGGAGAAGACGAAGGGGCAAATGCAGAGACCCCAATGCAAGAAGGTTCTGAAAGTGGAGAGCAAGAGATTCCTGGAAACGAATCCGCCGAGGGCGCAGTGGTTCCAGGAGGTTCTGCCGATCCGACGGCGATCATTGACTTTTTTGCCCAAAACCCAAACCCAGACGATGAAGCCTATCACGAATTTGCAGAACAACAAGGATTCGACGTCCACTCAGCAGAACAGATAGCTTATGCGCTTGCGGGTAAATATGTAATGCTTTTGCGTGGCGGCAAGTCTCTTGATGCCGATCCATCATCCATAGACCCGCAACAACTTGAGATGGGTATGCAGGTTGAATCAGAGCATACCGATGATCCAGCAACGCAGAAGAAGATTGCGATGGACCACCTGGTAGAGAATAAAAATTATTACCTGGAGTTAGCAAAAATGGAAGGAAATATGAATAGTGAAGAAAATAAAAATTGATATTCTTGGTAAAAGATACGGAAGACTCATTGCCATAAAGGAATTAGGTAATGGTCCACTTGGTAAATGGGTTTTCCGTTGTGATTGTGGCGTTGAAAAAAAATTGCTTAAACAAAATGTTATGCAGGGTAAAACTACCAGTTGTGGATGTTTGGTTAAAGAAATGCAAAAAAATAAGATAATTAATATTATTGGAAATCGATATGGTAGATTAACTGTTATAAAAATAATTGATGATGGTCAATGTAAATGTTTATGCGATTGTGGGAAAGAAATAATAGTTGATAGAGGTAATCTGAAAAACAGACATACCAAAAGTTGTGGGTGTCTATCAATATATAGGCACCCAAAAGAAGATGTTGGTCTTAGAAAACTTTTTTATCGTTATCGGTATAGGGCGAAACGTATTTACAAAAAAGAATTTACACTTACGCTTGATGAATTTAAAGATTTAACAAGCCAATCTTGTCATTATTGTGGCAGTAGTCCTAATAAAACTATGATGTCAAAAAGTGATAATTCAAAATATTTATATAACGGACTTGATAGAATTAATAGCAAAGTTGGATATGTAAGTGGTAATGTTTTACCATGTTGTATTGTTTGTAATCGTATGAAATTAGATCTTGGTTATGATAATTTCAAAATACATATACAAAATATTTATTCATATTGGGTGGATGATATTTATTTTAAAAAAATAATTAATGGATAATTATTTAAAAATCAGTAATGGCTAAAAAAATGGATGGGTCACGATTGCTCGTGACCCACCCAAAGATTGTTACGCTTTGAATTCCTTGGCCTTGGTCAAGGTTTCCGCAGCCTCTTTTTCTTTTTTGATTTTGGCTCTGGCCACCGTAGTATAAATGGTTCCGGCGACCATGACCCCAACGTAGAATATTGCATATCCGACAAAAACTTTCTGAACGGTCGTAAGTTTCTTTTCTTCAACTTTTTTTGCAAACATTTCCGCCTCCAAGCGAAATGATCTTTGGCTTTTTGTTGATACGTGTGGAGGAAGAAGCCATTACTTCTCCACACTATAGTTATACCAGAAAAAGGTTAAAAATAACAGATCAAGACTAAAAAAAAGAAGCGGGTCACGATTGCTCGTGACCCACCAAATCAACAATACGCGTTGGCTTGTGAAAGTTTTTCAACCACGTCGACCATCTTTTCGATGTCGGCTTTTTGGTTTATTTTTTTGGCGCTTTCTTGTAGCGCCATTACGCAGCCAGCTGCAATTAATTCACCGATAGATTCGCCTATGATTCGAATCGTTTCAGCCTTTTCAGGCGTCACAATTCTATCATCTACCTTTTTCGCAGCCATAATGGACTTTGCAACAGTCCGGGCTGCCACAAATTCAGCGGCGCTCATAGCCGCTTGTACGCTACCCCATAATTTCATATACGCCCCCTAAAAAAAGATGGGTCGACACTATTGTCGACCCACCCTTCATGTTTGAGTTACGCTGTTTTCTTTTCCGTTTTCTCAGACGACTTAGCGCGGAGATGTTTCAGCATCTCCCCCGCTTCCATTAGAGACTCCACCGTTATCCCTGTGGTTGTTGGCACCGGTGCCGGTGCCGGCTTCAAGGCCTGGATCACCTGAAGCATCATGGCGAGATCAGGGGACAGTTGTAAGCCAGCCGGCTGAGCGGTAGGCTGTACGGTGGGTTGTGTAAGCGGTGTCGGCTGTGTGTACTGCGGAATCGATTGCGCGACGGCTTGCTCGGGTGCCCCACACACAATCGTCGTCGATCGGTTACGGCCAACGCCATAACCTAAACCGAACCCCAGCGCCCCCGAACCTATCCCGATACCAACCGCTCCAAGAACTAGGCCAACTGTGTTCCGACCAGCGTTGACGGTTCCGATTACATCACTCATAACGCCTCCTAAGGCAACGAACGTTTTTGACTTCTTGTTGATTTGTGTGCAGGGAGAGAAGTCATTAACTCCTGCACAATATAGTTATACCAGAAAAAGTCGTAAAATAACAGTTGAAGAAACATCCCCATTAAAGCTATATTTAGTATATGGAAATCAATTATACCCCTATACCTTGCATGTGCAAAGGTATTGTAAAATGGAAAATCAAAGACACTGAGACTTATGATGTTGATATTTATCAGTCGCCTTTGGGTCGACTTAATGGGTCGGTAACGGCAAGCGCTATATACCCGCCTGGTATTAATGATAATTATAAACAAGGCGATTTTGTTTGTGTTTTAATCTATTTCACTTTTGGTGGAAATAAAAATGAATTTATAAAAGTTCAACCCGCTACAAAATATTGGATACTTGGACTATTTAACGAGAAATCAATAGCAAATGTAAAGGTTGAGGAGCCACTTTCTGAAACAAATAATGATCGATTAACATTTCTTAATCATAATGGTTCAGGTCTTGTTATATCGAACAATGGCGAATCAATGTTGACATCTGGACCAATGTTTCGGTCAATAAAATCTGATGGTTTTGGTATTAATAAAGATTCCGTTATGGATTATGGACAGAATTTCTGGAGGATAATAGCTAATAATCCTCCAAGTTTTGCAATGGAACATTTTGGAATGTTTAGCGGAATTGATGAGGATGACGCGTCTGCCAGAACCGCTGAAACCGATTTTAATATTATTTATAGAAGATTTGTTACTCAAACAAAATCGATAGACAAATGGGTATCGACATGTGAAGGAACGCATAATCCATGGGTGGGCGCCAACACTGATTCTGAAGATATCAATATTGGAAAAGAGGTCCTTTGTACAAAAATAGTTAATAATGGAAATTCAAGGGTGACCGTGGAATATGGAGAACCGGGGGTTTCATTTATAAATGTTCGTGTGGATGATGTTTCCAGAGCCGAACAGGTTCTTAATGGTGAAGCTCCGGGGGCAACGCCGGCTATTGTTGGAAATAGATTTTCTCTTAATATAAGCGATAAAGGGGCGGTGAATTTAACCGCCGCCGGAGCCGCCGTATCACAACAGAATACGGTAAAATTTTCATTAACGATAAGCGAACAAGGTGATCTTAATATTTATGCAAATGGGAAAATAACTCTTTCTCATAGCGCTGCCGATGTAGCAAATAATTCAATCGTTATCGATCCGGAAAACGGAATCGATATTAAATCCAAGAAGGGTTTTCGATTCAACGGGTTAGCGCTTGTTACGAAGAAATTTTTGGATTGGATGAATACGAATAAACAGGCTTTGTGTCAGGTTACCGCGATAGGTGGACCGGCTCCGATACATCCTAATGCCATCCCCACCTTCTCAACCGGAATCGTTCAAATGAGTGAACAGGATGGGTTTTCCACGATTAATGAAGGTGTTGCCCGTTCCGGACAAACAAATATTCCAGATCCATTCATGACCCTGTGATAGCTAAAAAAATGAGTGATGACCCCCCTCCCCTAATGGGGAAGGAGGGGCATCACCACCCATGGGCCCGGTATTGTTTTTAGGAGGCGCCGGGCCAAAAATTTTGTAAGTTTTCTTCAATATTGTTATATCATAAATCTAATATTAATAACATGGTTTTGTTCATTGAAATCTATTAAATTATATTATACTATATAGATAGGAGGATCCGCTGTGCCTCAAGTGAAGTATACGACTTCAATTTTGGGTTTATCAATTGTTAATAGCGTTAAACAATTTTTGTTAGATAACGCTAACGCTATTGAAGATGACGCGTCGGTTACTCCTACTCAAGGTACTGAAATGTTAGCAAATGCAATATGTTATGCGATATCGAAAGCGATGGCTTCACCGTCATTTGTCGCGGCTTTAAACGCCGGACTTGGGCCGGCAACGGCTGGTCCGCTTATCAATTCAACATTGGCACCATCTGTAATAGAACTTTAATAAAGGATAAATTATGATTAAACTTAATGATGCTGTAATCGAGAAGCCGTCATTCGTGAAGCTTGCTGATTTCGAATTGTCGCATGACGTTGCTGACTGGAATGAAGATATTCTCAAACAATTTTATGAACAAGTCAACTATCTTCCAAAGGAAGTGGGCGTCAATGTTATCATAAAAAACGTTGACGAAAATAAAGGTTATGCAAAAGGAAGCATTGTTGTTTTCTTCAATGGGAAGCAGATCAATTTCCCCATTATTGTAAAAGATTATAAGCTCAGTCCATTTGATGTTTTCGTGTATAAAGAAAAAGATAAGGATTGTTATTACCCCGCGTCTGAAGAAGGTGTAAAAAAGATTTTGATGGCTGACCAGATCGCAACTCTCGAGAACCGTTGGGACCAAACCCGCGGATTCCAGCTTTTGAAGACCCCGGGTGGGGTTATGCCGAAACAATCAATCAGCCTTTATGATGCACCGGAAGAATCGCTTTATCCTCCATTTGCAAAAATGTCCGGATGGCGGCAGCTTGCCGACAAAGAAGATATTGAAAAACTTGCTGAGACGTTGATTACTAATCCCGATGTCGGAGCGGCATTTCATGATAATACCGGTGATCTTGTCCACGGTATCGTACAGCTAAAAAAATATCAGCGTGAAGAGGATGTCCCGAGAACACAACAGCGTGGTGTGATCGATCTGAACGGTGTTATAAAGGCTAAGAGGACACTGACGGCTTTGGACTCAGATATGATCGATACGTCGAAGCTAATCCCTCTGATGCCACCATGCGTAGCGGAATTGAGGCTCTACGAGTATCCCTCAATGGAAGATTTCATATCGAGTGGGGATTCGGCTTCCGAAAGATTTGTAGCTTCAAAAATCGGAAAACCGATCGTTGGGATTATTCTGGATATGGTTGATCAGGATCGTTATGGTAATGACTGTGTGATAACCCCTGCGGTAGTATCGGATGACGATCTTCAAAAAGAGAAAGCGATCCGTACAAAGCGTGATCAAGTATTCTTTTCCATGGACGGTCGTTTTTATTGCACATATGATGATTATAATAAAACCGGTATTGGTTTTTATGGAACCAATGCTCTTAATATGCCTGACGCTATCGAAAAAACAATGAAAATATTCTCAATCGCGACGACTGATGATTTCATTAATATTAACCCGAATAATCAGAATGATGGGTCTGATAAACTCTTTGCCGGTTTCAATATCATGGAGCAAGGTAAGGACCGTAATGAGGGTGGCAAGTATCTGGAAAATAGTTACTATGGTGGAAGTTATGGAAAGGGTTTGTTCGTGATTTATGGCGCCGGCAACGCATATGAATGCATTAAACTTGAAGGTAATTTCCGCAAATACATTGTCAATCAATCACATGTCTATGTTTCAAAAGATATCGTGATTATCCCGGCAAACATTGCTTCTGTTCAGAAAGTGTCGTCGGTAAAAGATCCGGTTTATAAGATGATTGTGGGAAAAGCAGCGCATATTTATCTTATTCCGGAATCGTCTTTGATAGTCAATAAGGCGTTTATGAAATCACTTAATCGTGAGGATTTCATGCGCCCCGACCTGTCTGTACAGAAAACTTATGAGGAAGCGAATATTACCAAAGTCGCCTTGAGTGTGGTTTCCGATGGTCATTCGATCGGATACAGGATTGATGGAAAGCCGTTTGAACCATTGAAGAAGATAGCAAATATCGGTAACAAACCGCTTACGACTTTGGAAACAAAAGCCGCCCTGAGAATCCTTGGTATGGATAAAACCGCTAGTGATCGCGCAATGGGTATTGCCATTCAAAGATTCTCCGACAAATCAAACAAATCGGTTTTTATCTATGGTGTTGATGGTGATTATATTAATCCACATATTTTTGACAGCATGGAAAAAGTTGCTCGCGTTAAAGAGATTTTGAAAGGGATAACGAAAGATCTACGTGTAGATCTTATCAAAGAAGCGAGCACATTGACTGATCCAAACGCCGCCGATGTGGTTCTTTCATTGAACTTTATCAATGATGAAAGCCTTGGTGGATATATCGATAATCTCCCGGAGATGAAAAAAGTCTTGTCAGATCTTGCCAGCCTTCTTGTAGCCGCAAGAATGGGTTTGTCGGATATTGATGAGACGGCGGTAAAGAACGCCATGAAAGGTTTGGATGGGGTGATAAGTGGTTTAGAGAACGTTAAAATGTCGATAAGGTAAAAAATGACAGGTATCCAATCTTCTGCGTTTGAAAAGTTTGCCATGTCTGAGGGTGCGGCTAATCTTATGGGGATATTAGCCGCACCTATCAGTAAGCGTATTAAATCGGAAGATGCAAGAGAAATATTTGATGTTGTAGCAAAAACCATCGATAGTGATTCGTTTGAATCCGGTGGTGGAAATATTTTTTATACCCCGCCTATAAAAATGGTGGTTGTAAAAGACCCATTTCATAAGAGACGAAAAGGTAAAGCGATGTTTAAATTCGGTGCTTTGAATCTTATGAAAACGAGAAAATCAGTTAATCTTCCAAAGAAAAAACTTACACAATTAACCGCACAAACTAATGAAACAAGCCCCGCTCTTGCTAAGGCGATTGAGACAAGCCAGAACCCGGTTCCGGCTTTAAAAGCTATCAGTAAGAACCCTCAAGCGGTTTATGCCGGCGGTAACACGGCGGCTAACATGCGACAGGTTATAAGGTCTCAGGATAAATTGTATCGAGATCAATTAAAGAAAAAACCTGAATTTAAAAACATCGACATGCGCAAGGCTTATTAAAAATATCGGAGGTTAGGGTGTCTCATTTTGCAGAACTGGATAGAGATAATGTTGTTTTAAGAGTAATCGTTGTTGATAATTTTGATACCGTTAAAGATTCGGTTAAGATTCAATATCCAATTTTAACATCCAAAGAATCATTGAAGGTGATTACGGGTACAATATTAAAGATTAATAATACGGATGTTGAATGGGAAGATGAACAAAAAGGTATTGAATTTTGTAGAAATCTTTTAGGCGGAAATTGGATTCAAACCTCATATAATGATAATATTCGTCGTCGTTTTGCTGGTAGAGGTTATACATACGATCGTGAGTCGGATGTTTTTATTGAACCACAGCCGTATCCGTCTTGGAAACTTGATAAGGATTATAACTGGGTAGCTCCGGAACCGCGTCCTGATGATAGAGAAGAATATGAATGGAATGAAAAAGAACAAAAATGGGCGCTGGTGGAACGAATGTAATAGCTCACCTACCACGAGTAGGAGGAGTATGGGCGCCGTTCAAAACATGGACGGCGCTTGCTTTATGTGATGGGTAAAAAAAAGGGTGGGTCAAAAGACCCACCACTTAATTGGAGATTACTAATTTATTACAACACCGAACCTCCTAAGATATTGTAACATTATAATTATACCAGATTTTAATTTTTTATAACAAGATGATGTTTATTATAAATATTAAATTCAAAAATTATAAAATTTAATATTATAAAAATAATTGAGAATTGTGGGTTATGATCACCCTCAAACCAAGAAGAATCTATTTCAAATGAAATCCAGTCTATGCCATCTTTAATGTGTCTACAAAAATAAAAACAACTAATATCTAATGCAAAATTTTTAGTTATTTTCCAATTAAAGAGTATCATACATTCTCCTAAAATAAATTATAATAATAAAATCCCCCCGGTCGAATCGGATGGACCAAGCGGTAGATTGATGCGCGAAGCCTCAGAAAGGTAAAAAAATGGCGGATCTTTTGATTCGCCATAATGGATATTGGGTTAAATGTTTTCCATATCCATTTCATCCCATTGTTTATCCATCTCCTCAATAAAACCTTGTTTAAATTTATCATCAGACGATAAATTTAAATCATCGAGTTTTTTTTGACCATTATCATCTTTTTCCATAAAACCTCCTATTATTTGTAATGGATTAATTTCCATTACATATAGTTATATCGTATTTTTATGATTTATAACAATATAAATACTATTCAGAACAATGACCGTGCACACAATGACCTTTTTTATTATTACATATTTTAATAAGAATTCTTAATATTTTTGTAAACATATTTTATATCCATCCTTTTTCTAAACGACCATCTTCGTAAATTACACCATATTTATTTATACTTGGTTTTAATAATTTATAAAATACTTTAACACCATCAATATAAGAAGCCCTCAGTGTTCTTTCACATAAAAAACACGATCTTTTTAATAATAACGGTGTTTTAAAATTTGTAATTATTTTATTCATATTTAAATATGTTTGGCATCCATAAAAAAATGGAGATTTAAGTTTAATATTAAATATTTTTTCAAAAGAAATAAAATTATCTTTTCCATGTTGTATTTCTGAAACTTTTATTTCATTAAATTTCATATTATCATAATGTATTAAACAATTTATAATATCTTCTTTTATATACAAATATGGTTTTAATACATTTAAATTAATTCTAATTTTTTCTTTATACGGTAAAGAATTATAAAATTTTTGTCTATCATATTTTGAAGAAGTCTCTCGAATTTTATCAGCAATTTTTTCTTTATAATGTTGAACTGATAAATTGATTCCATCACATAAATTTAATAAACATATAAATAAATCATACTTATCATTGCATATTTTTGGAACAGATGTTGTTATAAACACTTTAAGATTTGTTTGATGTTTAATTTCTTGTATACAATGAATTAATTCATCAAGATAAATACAAGGCTCCCCACCTAGAAATAAAATATCATCATAACCGTCTTGATTTTTAATAATAGTATTTATTATCGCTGAAACATTTGGTTTATTAACCCCTAATCCTTTATATTTCAAATCAATGCAATGTTTGCATTTATTATCACATAAACTTGTAAAATGAACGTCGAATGAATTATAAATACCATCACAACAATTTTTATTAAAAATATTTTTCATATAAATTCCTTATTAATAAATGTTTAACAAAATCTCCCTGGTCGAATCAGGGAGATCATGGTTAGATAAAACAGACAGATCCCGATTGGGGTCGGGGGCCAAGCGGGGCTCACCCCAGCTTGGTCCGCCATAACCCGCGGATGCGGGTTATGGACCAAGCGGTAGATTGATGCGCGAAGCCTCAGAAAGGGAAAGGCGAGCGCCTACCGACTTTTGGATCATCCGTCGCGAAACACGACGGTTGAGATAATAATCTCTCCTTCTGCTTTATCTATTTTCCTGACACAATTTTATTTATTAAAATTTCAGTTTGTGAAATTATTATTTTCACAAAATTTGATACGGCGTCGATAATCGGGCCGATTGTTTCTGATACTGGTGGTTGTTGATTCATAACAAACCCCTTTCATTTAGTTGGATAAAGGACGGATCTCACCAGGGAGTCAGCTATTTGATTGTATACATTAATAGCGTGCCCCTTGACCCATTTGATCTTAACTGACTTGAACTCGGGGATTAACAAGTTCAGTTCTTTCCAAAGATCAAAATTTAAAACCTGTCCTCCATTTGATTTTCTCCAACCATTTTTTTTCCATTCTTGCAAATAATCATTATAATTATCTGCAACATATTTAGAATCAGTTAATACAATACATTCGTGTTTTATTGTCCGGTCAAAACAGCAACATGTGCCAAGCCCGCGTATTACAGCCATCAATTCCATTCTGTTATTAGTGGTATTTTCTTCTCCACTCACGTCTTGATAAACCATATTTTTAGCGGGATCCAAGATAACATATGCCCAAGCACCTTTACATCCGGAATCTCTTTTATTTCCACTGCATCCACCATCGGTATATATCGTATATTCCATCATTCTGATCCGAATTTTTGTTTTTCAAATTCGACCAGTTGATTCATATATTTTTTACCTTGCTCTTCATTAATCGACATCACAAACGACGCAAATCCTTTTAACGATCTGATTCTGGATTTGGTGGTTCTATCAGGATATTTATTAATAGCATGATGCACCTTTGCTCTGAACAGCATCAATGCTTTTCTTTCAATATTTGTTTTGACATTTACGACAACCCCGCAAGTTTTTAATCTTGCCCCCTTGCCTCTAAATTTAGTCTTTTCCCTTTTGGGTTGAAAATTAAAAGCCCACAATAGCCGATAGGCTTTTTGTTTAACACTTCCCATTAATTCAGAAGATGTCATTGTCTTACTGCTGAATGTGAGATCGTCCGCGTATCGGGTATATGTTATACCAAGACTTTCACAGTGTTCACTCATTATTTTATCAAAACCCCTCATGGATAAATTTGCGAGCATTGGTGATGTCGGGAATCCCTGCGCCGCAAATCCATTATAAGTTGATGCATCCATTACTCTCAAAAATAGTGATTTATATCCTGTCTTTTCACAATAATCAGGAATAAATACCGCCTTAATTTCTTCACAACGATAATCAAATTTTTGTAATTTATTTTTGTATAGCGATGGATTGCACTTTCCATCCATCATACGTTCATAATTTTTACAATATCGGCAAATATTCTTATTACCGAACAGGCAATTCTTTAAATGATTAACCGATACTGAATCGAAAAATTTACTGACATCGATTTTTCCAAGAGATCTTGCCCCAATATGCATTGCGGCATTTGTTACTATCCCTCTCTTGGGAACAAAACCATGCACGGCCGGATGGCATCTGTATTTTTTCAGAAATTTGAAATAAATCAGTTTTTGAATATGTTTTAATTTCGATATCGGCGCTATGATAGTGCGTTTCGTTCCGTCTTTTTTTGGAATTTCAAAATGCTTGATAAATTTTTCTTTATCGGATAAAACACAATCTATTTCATCCAACGTCATTCCAAAAATTCTTTTGAAGTTGAAATTACTGTTCGGCTGATCCGTCATTTTTTTCCTCCGTTTTGGACGCTTTTTCTCTCGCATCCGCAATGGTAGCGGCGGATCCGGTCTTGATCATTTCCTTAGCTTTCTTTTCGATCGGGTCTGTTGAATCAACAGCATACTTTTCCATGTCAACCTCCTCATGGTTTAATATTTTTGTAATCTCATCGATGAATGTGTTCTCCATTTCGCTTTTCATCATTCCGGCCGCCACGTTATAATGACCTCCACCGGATGTTATAATCGACCCTTGAAGCTCAGATATTTTTTTCCCGATGTTGATATCATTAGCTTCCTTTTGCCAATCATTAAAACCAAGCTGAAAATAAATATTATTATTTCCTACATTCGTTAATCTGATTGAATATTTTATTTCAGGCAACGCTAAATATTCCGCATATCTTGGAAATTGATTTTTCCGTCTTTGATTGACAATAGATATTTTATTCGAAATAATGGCGGCATCCTTAATTTTCATAGCCTCTTGTTCAAGTTCTTTTACATGATATGCGCTTATTCGCAAAATCCACAAAGCGTCTTTAATGCTCATATTGTTTTTGGCTATTAATTCAACTATTCTACAATAAGTCATATCGGCGGGAAACATCCTTTCAAGGAATGCCCTTAGAATCATTGTAGGATTTTTATCCTTGAATATTTGCTCAACACTTTTATAAGATCCTGAATCGATAATGTCGACTTGATAAAGAAATGATGTATCATAATCGACGCGATCAACACCGTTAACCATTAATCCATAATCAAAAACCAATCGTGTAGCAGATTGACTTTTGGGGTTATAAATCATTTTAGAATTTTTAATTTCACATTCGCCGAATGTTTCATTAAAATGATGATCGATCCAAATATCGCATTTGGGATGGTATTGGTAATCTATGATTACCTTTTTATCGCCCGGTTTTATAAACAAACTTGAGATTAATTCATTAAATTTATCACCCCTCCATGACGATGATACCGGATAGAGGCGATATTTTTCCTTAATATGATTTTTAAGAAATAGGGATGCTCCTATTATTCCATCAACATCATCATGAAAAAAAAGATGATATGCGCCACCCATAACACTCCTTTATTGGTAGTTAAAAACTCTACTCAATATTGTTATTACACAAAACAAATATAAAATAACACTATCGTAATTTTGTTCGTGAATTAATCAAACGAGGATCTTTAATGTGAGAAAGATTTTTATTTTTTCCTGAAAATGCTAACGATGTAGTTATATCTTTAGGGGCATTCATATCACCCGATCTAACGTGCAATGGTTGAACATCAGCCTTTTCCATTGCTTTGGGGATTGTACTCTGAAGATTGGTTTTCTTTGTTAAATTTTGAAAACCCTCATTTACTGATCCTAATAATTTATTGCTTGCCGGCTTTGCTGATCCAAGAAGGTTTGATTCAATTGAAGATAAAGCAGAGGCCATCTTTTCAATATCCAGATTGACGAGATGGCCTAAATAAAAATTCATTAGTATTTTTCTTTCGGGCCTCTTATTGCCGAAATAGCTCCGGCTCCGGTCCCAAGCGCTCCAACACCGCCAACGACACCAGCCGTAACAGGATGCGCTTTGATGGTAGATTTAAATTGTTCACCGGCTTGTCTAAGCATCTTCCCACGTGTTTTATCACCAAGATCTTTTCCAAAAGATTGTCCGAAACTTTTAGCAGCTCCACCCAAACCTTTAGCAAGACCAGACACACCTTTCCAAGCAGCCCCCATCCAACCGGCATTTTTTTCAACCTCTTCATCGAATGCTTGGTTATAAATATTTTGAAGTAATTCTGTTTTATTCATAATTTGGATTATCTCCTTTGGGTCATCTTTGATGCCGCATAAGCTCCACCAGCCATACCAAAACCGGCACCACCAACACCTGCGGCTATATGCATAGGATTCATTCGTCTTGGCTGTGTGGCAGGTGCAGCGAGTGCGGGTGCTGGCGGAGGAGGGGGAGGTTCTCTGAATCCAGCCCTCATTGTTTCCTTGACTTTTTCTAATTTACCGGCTTGTTTTCCAGCAAATTCGCCAGCCCTTGTTTGAGCCCCTTGCGCAGCACTTCTTCCAAATTCATCAAGTTGTTTTTTAATATATCCTTTAGCCTGATTTATTTCCGGCTTAAATGTTTCAACAAAACCTTTCGCCGCCCTTTGTGCTTTTTGTACTTTAGGCTTTACTTTTTGTTTTACATTTGCGGTAGTTGCTCGTATTTTCTTCCCAAGATTTGCCCCAGCAGCACCAGCATTTGAAGTCGCCGCTTCTCCAGGTCCACGAAAGAGTTTTGTGTATTCATTTGATTCTGGTTTAGCGACATTTTGTACGAATTCTTTAGTTGCCTTAACACCCCTTTTTACAGCGCCAAAGGTGCCTTTTAATACCTTGCCTCCAGCTGCAATTTTAGATAATTCGTCATCAAACGCTTTGGTATAAACATTTTCCAACAACTCTTGTTGATTCATAAAATCCTCTGTTTATTATAAAATATCTTGGGCTGATTGTACAGCCCAAGATTATTTATAACTATTAGCTTTTCTTTCTCATTCCAAGGGCAACACCAGTTGTTCCAGCGGCTACAGCAGCTCCCCCTGTAATAGCAGAAGCTTTGGGATTTGTTCTGATGATATTCAAAAGATGTTGTCCGGCAAGACCAAACGATTTTGTAGGAGTTGTCGCGATCGCTTTGCCGGCAGCGGCATATTCTTTGCCAACATCAACACCAAAACCCTTGGTTGCATTAAAAGCTTCTTCGGCACCACCACGCGTGGCACCCCAGGCTTTCTCAGCCCCACCCTTTGTAGCGCCCCAGGCTTTCTCGGCTCCACCCCTTGTAGCACCCCAGGCTTTCTCGGCTCCACCCCTTGTAGCACCCCAAGCCTTCTCGGCAACCTCTTTGGTTTTACCTTTTATTCGTTCAAAATGTGTTTGCTTTGGTTTCATGATACGAAGTTTTTCGAGAATAGGACGCGCAAAGGAAAGAATTCCTTTTGCTGATTTACCAGCCCCGACCTTTTCCATCTCATCCGTAAACGCCTGTTCATAAATTGTGTTAATCAACTCCGAAGTTTTCATAAAAGCGTCCCTTTCACCTAAATTGTAAAATTGTTCAGCTATTTGCCTATCTTCATTGGTATCATTACGTCTTTCAACAGCTTTTCCAAGATGGTAACCGCCGACTCCACCTACTGTTCCTGCCCCTATTGTTGCAGCGTAAGGTGCAACTTTTTTTGCAAGTGCAACAAGCTTTTTTCCAAGTTCTGAAGTTTGTTTTGGGTTAGGTGGCATATACCATCCTTTCTTTGCTTTATTCTCTGATCAGTGTTATAATCTATATAGAAATAATATACATCCGGTTAATAACTATGAACAAATCCAATATATTACAAGATCATATAAAAAATATTATATATTTTATGTTATAGAAAGCCAAGATAAAAATATGAACAGTCCGCCTTTCAAAAAGTTTATAATTACCTTCTTGCTATTCAATAAGAGTATACCATTCATTATTGAAAGACTCAAGGAGTTTGGATATTTTATTGAAGAAAAAGAAGCTGTATGGATATTTACGGAATTAAAGAATATGCTGCCGACTTCTATTTTGCAGCTTGTTGATGCCAAAAGCCCGTTAGACATAAATAATGAAACCCACGTTCAATGGTTGAAACATTTTGAGGTCTTTGAGTTTTATGACTTTGTTATACGCAGGGATTCCGAGAAGGATGCCCCAGAATACTTCAAATGGTGTAATGATTGTCTTTGGGCTCATAAATATAAAGACGCCATGTGCCTTATCAATATACTTCTTTTCAACAGCGAGTCCCTCGAAGAAATTTCGAAGATCGTTATGTTTAAATATAAAAAGAAAATAGGTGTGGATGCACTTTTATTATATAAAAAAATGTTTTGGGATACGGATATCATTTCGGCAAAAGAGGCCTTGTATTATTGCATACCGTTTCGACAAAACACGCTTATCATCAGAAAATTAAGATCGGGTGAATCTGAAATATCAGCGATTAGAGACGATAGCGATAGTGGGTCCGACGTTCCAATAACGTTTCATGATATTAATTACATTAAGTGGAAAATCGGTTATCGTAATATCGTTGCCCCACGATCCCAGGATTTTATTGAACAGATTAAAAGAGATAGTTACTTCAAATATTATGAAGCCATGAATATGGTTCAAAACGCTGAAACGTATGAAGAGGAAGGGTCTAACGACGAGTTTGGGGCTTTCAATAAATCATCAACTACGCGGAAAAATGTCGAAGAGCAACGGGTAAAATTGGCCAAATCGTGGATTGAAATTTATATGAAAGCCAATGATGCAATGCCCGTTGGTGAAGGTGAAACAAAAGATTTCTTTGAAAAAATGCAACAGGTTTGCCTCGACTTCGGTGAACCTGAAGATGAAAAGATTGCCAGGATCGAAGACATTAATGGTATGCTTAATGATGTCAAAGGCGATTTGTCATAATGAATGTTACACCGGTAC
>Ga0315294_10003962_pt1 | contig 16130 bp, 14 predicted proteins | sample YL17G13_40_MG_FD_203626 | JGI IMG/M metagenome (GOLD analysis project Ga0315294, IMG submission 203626) | Sediment microbial communities from Yellowstone Lake, YNP, Wyoming, USA - YL17G13_40 | ecosystem: Environmental > Aquatic > Freshwater > Lake > Sediment | place: USA: Wyoming | collected... | reverse complement strand
TATGAAAACCTACAATGCGAGATGTTCCGTACCTTTGAAGCGCTGGGGTTGGCCGTTTGATCGCAACCCCTTCTTACCAACATGTTGGTGTTAGTTGCGCAGTAAGCGCCTAATAGGAGAAACGACTTGAGAGCAAACTCCACACCCATATAACCCAGATGTCACACTTTTCGATTGCCCCCGCCGCCCTATTACTCGGCCCTTTTTAGCTGTTCCCCCTTCAGCGAACCGAAATCTTTTTTTGTAAGACAGGAGAAACCAGAAAGCAGATAGTCCATTGAGCGTTAACCCTTAAAGCTGCCTCATGACTCAAAAAGGCTCGAAGTATCAAGAGAGTCTTCCCTGGAAATACTTAAAATCATACTCTGCTTGGCAGCCTCCACGTGATTGCGGATTGCCTTCTCGGCTCCAGAAGAGTCTTTTTTCCTCATCATAGTTAAAATTTGTTTATGTTCCAGAGAAGATACAGCAAGTCGAGCTGGATCCATTCTTTCTACCCGGCATCGCAGAAAAAGACGTTCGAAAATTTGACGTATCTGTTTAAATAAAACATTATTCTTAGACATGCTGGCGATTTGCAGGTGGAGGTTAAAATCTAAGAGCAGCTTTTTCCGATCATAAACCGGTATCTTATATTTTGCGTGTTGACGGATTTGTTCTTCCAATTTTTTTATCTCTTCTTTGGTCTGTTTCTTGATTGCAAAATTTATAGCGAGGGCCTCCAGGGCTTCGCGCACGACAAACAGATCTTCGATTTCATTTAAATCAATTTCTTTGACGAAGTGACCCTGATTTGGCTCCAACCGGATGATTTCTTCTTGCTCCAATCTCCCCAAAGCATACATGATCGGTGTCTTGCTCATATTTAGTCGTTGAGAAAGATCGCGAAAGATAAGCTTTTGCCCAGATGCTAACTTTTGGCTGAAAATCATATTTTTTATTTGGCGATAAGCCTTTTCCATTAGATTTTTCCGTTCTTCCCCCATAACCTGATTACCTCTTTTCAATTATAACAAATTTGCCCCTGCCGTCCCATAGGGCTCTTCCTATGTGCTTTGGCAAAGATCGGTTCTCTACATGACCGGGGCTTTATCCTTTCTGATCCGTTAGCTATTGACGATGAGAGTATATACCAGAAAAATTGATCTATGTAGCACAAACCCAAAAGATCATTATAAATTTTACTTTCCAGAGAACTTCTGGCTTTCGGCGAACCACCGCGTAATGATTCAAATCCCGTCTTGCAGCAAAGTGGAGATGGTCCGCCATTGAATATTCGTCTCGACCGCCGCAGAATCGAGGCAAACCTTACGGACCATCTCCAACCCTTACCTATCCGCTTGCTGAGGGGTAGCCATATGCATCGCAATCCAACTCTCTACGCGAAGAGATTTGATATTTTCCTGCCGCGCCGTTTTTCGGCATCCTGCTATTGCTAGAGAAGCCTTTCCCTTTTGTGTCGATTGTAAGATTCTTACCAGGTAACAAAATCCTTTTGTTTGAGGACTTCATCCCAGCTCGGGAAAGGTGCCTTCTCGTAAGAAACGTCATAACGACTTGCATTTTCCTTGTTTACAATAACGGGCGGAACCAATACCCGCTTTGGAACCTTCTCTCCCTGCAGATGCTTGATTGCCGCCTTGACAACCATATATCCCGCCAGCGGAGGGTCGACACGAATGGATCCAAAAAGTCTCCCCTTGAGGATAGCTTTAATAGCATCCGGACTTGCATCTATACCCACCACCTTAATTTCTTTTAACCTTCCCGCCTGATCGACGGCCTCCAAAGCCCCCATAGCTTCCTCATCGTTCGCCCCTACGACCAAATCGATTTTGGGAAAACGCTGCAGTAAATTCTCCATGACCTGCATGCTCTTGAGCCGGTTAAAGTTCCCTGTCTGAGATGCAAGGACCTCAATCCCCGGATATTCCTTTACAGCCTTTAGAAACCCCTTCTGACGGCCTTGGCCCGTACTGGATCCAGGAGTTCCTTCAATAATGATCATCTTTCCTTTGCCGCCAATGGCCTCGATACCATATTTGGCCGCCGCATAACCTAAAGCCGGATCGTCATTTCCAATGAAGAACAAGTATTTTCCACCGGCTGGCTCATTGGAATAAACAAAAACAGGGATGCCTGCTTTATTCATCTTTTCCACTATTGGTACCAATGCAACAGCATCCACTGGTATAAACACAATGGCATCCGGTCTCTTAAGTATAACGTCCTCCATCAGACTAGTTTGTTCTGCGATGTTGTCCGGTTTCGCCGGAGCCACGCGGGTAAGGTTGACCATCTTATACTCAGCAGCAGCCTTTTGTGCGCCTATCCACGTCCCTAGCCAGGCTGGGTTGGTTAGGTTCTTCATGGTATAAACGATATTATAGGTTTTCTCGACTGCGAACCCCGGCGCGCTTAAACAAAAAGCGGTAACTAGGATTATCATGGAAATGAATATCGTTTTGGATCTCATGAAATTTCTCCTTTCGAATTTAAATTTTATTACGATAGGTCACCAGAACTTTCCCCTAAAAAACCTAATGTTCACCTCCTTCCATCTCGAAATTATAGAGTTTGAAATTTCTCGGCTCGAAGCTGGTCAATTAAAACTGAAAATACGACCATCGCTCCGATAGTAAAAGATTGCCAATTAGAGGTCATACCGATGAGGTTCATTCCATTGATAACAAAGCTCATGATGATTGCGCCCATAAACGTATTCCCTATGCCGCCTTCTCCACCAAAGAGGGATACCCCACCTATAGCGACTGCTCCCAATGCAGGCAGGAGGAGAGAATCTCCGATCGCTGGTTCAACCGCATTCATCCGCGAAACATACACTATACCCGCGCATGCGCTAAGAAAACCGCTCAATGTATAAGTAATGATTTGAGTCCGTTTCACTGGGATTCCCGAGAGCCTTGCAACTTGCAAGTTGGCCCCAACGCTGTAAATATGGCGCCCCAAAACGGTATGAATTAGCATAAAATAGAGAACTCCAAAGAGGATGATGGCAATGATGATCGGTACAGGGATGCCAATCAAATAGCCAACCCCAAAAATTCTAAAATTATCTGGAAATCCATAAATTATTTCTGACTTTGTGAACATGATGGCCAATCCTTGAGCAATCCATAGCATTCCATATGTCGCCATAAAAGGCGGTAGACCGATAAATGCGACCAACGCTCCATTTACAAACCCGCAACAGGCTCCGACCGCCAGGCCCGCGAGGATAGCCAAAAAAAAGCTGTCCGTTTTCAAAAGGGTACCCAAAATGCAGGCTGACAAGGTGAGGACTGAGCCGAAGGACAGATCAATACCAGCTCCCAAGATAGTAATGGTAAGGCCTACGGAAACGAGAAATAGGAGTGAGGATTGCCGTGCTACATTGATTAGATTGTTCATTGTAAGGAATTCAGGCCTCACAATTGTCAAAAATACCCCTATCCCTAAAACAATGCCAAGCCTCATAATAATAGGTGCATATCGGTTCATAATTGTAATAACCCCTCAGCTCAATCGCTTTTGATTGAATCATATATTATAGCCAGCATGAGAAACACGCCCACGCAAGCCAATTGCATTGCAGTAGGCACACCCAGAAGATTCATACCGTTTCTTAATAATGCAATGGTCGCTGCTCCGATGAGACTACCAAATATATTCCCTTTTCCAAGAATAAAAGAGGTGCCCCCGAGGACAACCGCAACGATCGCCTCAAATTCATAACCAATGGTGGCAGTTGGATGAGCAGCAGTCATCCGCGAAGTCATAACCAAAGCTCCAATACCAGCAAACCCCCCTGCGATACCATAAACTAGTATCTTATAGATAACAACATTAACGCCCGAAAGTTTGACGGCCTCTTCGTTTCCGCCTATAGAATAGATATAAGTTCCGAATCTGGTATGATCGAGAAGGAGGTACGTGAATAAGACTAAAAACACCAAAATGATAACCGGGCAAGGGATGTTAAAGATAGATCCATATGCTATAAACTTAAAAGACTCACTAAAACCTGAGATGGATGAATCCTCCGCGATAACTAAGGCCAATCCCTCGCACATTCCCCCCGTTCCTAAAGTTACAACAAAAGGAGGTAATTTGAACTTCCCAATAAATAAGCCATTAACAATCCCTACTGCCATGCCTATACCGATGGAGAGAAGGGCGACCCCGAATATTTCCATTCCCTTATGAAGATAAACAGCGATCACAACCCCACAAAGTCCCATTAAAGCACCAGGCGACAAATCAATTCCTTCGGTTAAAATTATTAAGGTCATCCCCAGCGAAATCATAGCAAGCACAGAAGCCTGTGTTCCTAAGTTGATAAAATTCTCTGCAGTCCAAAAGAAATCAGAAAGAAATGAAAGGATGATCAACAAAAACACCAGAGCAAAGGCTGCACTAGGGAAACTTTTGATGGTTTTCACAAATGGTAATTGATTCATTATCGTTCACCGCTACCCATGGCATATTTCAATAACATCTCTTGGTTGGCCTCTTCTCGCGCTAATTCTTTGACAATTCTTCCCTCCCTCATCACATAGATGCGGTCACTCATATTTAAAACTTCGGGAAGTTCAGATGAAATCATCAGAATAGCTGCTCCCTGATTTACTAGTTCATTCATGAGCTGGTAAATTTCTGCCTTTGCGCCAACGTCGATTCCTCGAGTGGGCTCATCAAAAATAAATAGCTTCGCCTGTGTACAGAGCCACTTTGCGACAATCACCTTTTGTTGATTACCACCGCTGAGGTATTTGGGGATTCTCATCACAGAAGGAGTTGCGATTCTCAGAGTCTTCACATATTGATTCACTATTTTTGATTCCTTGCGTCCATTAAGGATACCAAATGGAAATATCTTCCGTAAGCCTGCCATCAATATGTTCTCTCGTATGGGAAGAATCATGGCTAAGCCATCTGTCTTCCTATCCTCGGGAAGAAAGCCAATCCCCGCTATGACACTTTTTACTGGGTTTGTGGGAATTTTATTTCCGAAAAAAAGAACCTCTCCATCCTTGTGGGAGTCCACACCGAAAATACACCGGACCAATTCTGTTCTTCCTGCCCCCACCAAGCCCGCCAAGCCTACAATTTCCCCGGAGCGCACATAGAGGTTCACATCGTTGATAATGCCCTCTCGGGTTAGGTTCTTTGTTTCTAATACGATTGCGCCCTTCTCTTGTAAGAAATTTCTTGAAAAAAATGTTAATATATTCCGACCCACCATGAGTCGGATAATATGATTGAGATCTTTCACCTCATCAACGTTCAATGTTTCAACAATCTTCCCATCTCTCAGTACAGTGATACGATCTGCAATCTCGAAGATTTCCTCAAGTCGGTGGGAGATATAAATAATACTAATACCTTCCTTTTTGAACCCTTTGATTAACTGAAATAAGTTCCTGATCTCTCTCTGGGTCAGCGTAGCGGTCGGCTCATCCATCACTATAATAGGTGCACTGACTGAAAATGCCCTGGCCATTTCGACTAACTGCTTCTCCGCCACTCCTAAATTGATCGCTTTAGCCTTAGGGTCGACGCTTGAACCAACTTTTTGTAAGGCTTTCTCTGCATCCCTGTAAAGACGCTTGTAGTCAATAAAGGGGAGGTATTTTCGGTGGGGTTCTCTCCCTAGGAAAATATTCTTCGCTATCGAAATATAGGGAACTAAAGTGATTTCCTGGTAAATAACACTGATCCCTAAATCGATCCCCTCTTTGGGACTTGAGATGGTAACCTTTTCTCCTTTATAATAAATCTGCCCCTCTGTAGGAGGAAATACTCCTGCAAGTATTTTGATTAATGTGGATTTCCCGGCCCCATTCTCCCCAATTAGCGCATGAACCTCACCCTTTTTCAAATCGAAATCTATATTGTTCAATGCCCGAATACCCGGAAAATCTTTGGATATCCCCCTAAATTCTAAAATTGTGTCGCTCGTATGTTGCATATGGTTTTCCCTTATCCTTACAACAGAATTATCCTGGCCAGCAAGGCGAGGGATTCCCAATCATCTTGTTGCGTTGAACTAAACCTTACAAAGAGAATTTTAAATAGGGCTTCTCAGAAATAGCGCCGAACATTACCATTCAGGAATCGGCTTGATGATTCCCGATGTCGTTCAATATGGGCTGGCCAAGGGAGTACTCAAGGCCAGGGAAAAGGTTTTCTTGGCTGCCCACAAAAGGCACCCCGAGGGATTCGTTAGCGGCTAGATCAATCCGTGGAAACCGGATATGGAAAACTAGGATTTACTAAAGCAAATTCTCTTAACCTATGTCTCACTTTCATTGACTCTCCGAGGAGTTCCTAATATCCCCGAAGGAGATGCAAATCATAGACTTAATGTAAGCTCTAGCGCATTATGACCGCCCACCTCGATCCCAAGGAAGATGCCGAAGTGCGCCGATCGGTTGGTCCTTCGGGCAACTCAAGATACAACTCCAGGGCATCAGCGATGAAGCAGCGAAAGATCCTCACTTCGGCTGGCCTCGTTTTCAAAAGCTTGGTCGATTGCAGCAAAACATAGCATTAATGTAATAAAAGGTGCAGATATTACAAAGCTAAGGTATATCAAGTTCTGTAAGTTTCTCTTCTGTCGGTATACCCTCTGGACTCCAGCCTCGAAAGGTATAGTATTCATCCAACATCGCATTTAATGGAGGAATATTATTTGCTGCTGGACCAGCTCCCCGACTCTGAGTCAGCATTCTCTTGGGCAAGGTATCATCCTTCCGAGTCACTCCGCGCCTCACGTTAATAAGACGGCTCAAATTAAAGATGCGCTCCCCAACTCGCAACAGCTCTTTTGCATCTATTTGCCACCCGGCTACCCCCAGTAACCATTCGGCCCAGTACGATGGATAGTCACCGATATATGGCGTGTCCGGATCTCTCAACCAACCTGTTGGAAAGCCACCATACATGCAAAGTGTGAGCGAGTCTAATAGAGCAGTGATGTTTTGTGCGTAAGCTACATACTCACCCATCCCTTCGACAGCAAAGGGGTCATAAGCAGCCTTGTTCGCCCTTTCACTTAGGGAAGCCAACGAGTAACCCGCATCAGCTTCCTTTATATACATTCGCGGCGAAGCAAGCACTGCATAACCATCAACGTGGTTTGCTCCCCTGTTGCTTGTCGCATTCGACAATGCAAAACCATTACTGCGCCTTGGGTCATGGAGAGCTATCCCCGCACCCTTAACGTGCATTGCATACTGTTCCGAAGACCCACCAATCATTTCTGCCGCCCGCTTAAATCCCTGGCCAAGTATTTTCCCAAACCCTTCTGCGTCAACAATATTTTGCAGAATTTTCATACATGCATCTTTATTTCCCCAAGTTAATTCAATGCCTTGAGTATCGTGCTTACTAATCAATCCTCTGTCATAACACTCCATTGCAAAGGCAATTAGGTCACTAACCGAAACGGAATCAACGCCGTAGTCATTGCATATCAAATTAGTTTTGTCGAAGAAATCATGATCATTGATCAAGCAGTTACCCCCTATGGGAATCACAAGCTCACCGTTATTGATCCTCTTACCGTCAGGCCACACTCTTGAGGAACCACAACAAGTTGGGCAATGGAGGCAATAATCTGGTTTGGAGCCAAATGCTTGATAATCGTAGGCTATATAATCCGCGAAGCCTTCCGTGAAACCCGGTACCTTCCCTACCTGAAAGTTCTTAAAGGGTGCCCTATCCTCAACCATTACCCTAGCTCGATCCAGTTTTGGGATACGCTCCCCACGAGGAAATTCGTGAGTCTTTGGAAAGTACTTGCCTATGCTTTCTCTCAACTTCTTGCTATCATAGATTCTGGGTCTACCCGTCCCTCTAACCACTATGGCCTTGAGATTTTTTGAGCCCATTACAGCACCGAGACCACATCTCCCCGCAGCCTTGCCGCGTTGTCCATCTCCGATGATATTGGCAATTCTTATCATCTTTTCGCCAGCCGGGCCGATAGAAACAACGCACGCTTTTTCATCTGTTTCCTTCTTAAGAATGGGTTCTAATTCGTAAGTGCCTATACCCCAGACATGACGCGCATCTACAATTTTGACATCACTGTCTCTGACCCAAAGGTATACTGGCCTGTTCGCCTTTCCTGTTAAGACGATAGATAGGTAGCCAGCGTACCTCAGTGTCGCTGGCCACGAACCGCCGAAATGTGCCTCACCCCAAATACCGGTTTCCGGCGATATCGCCGCCACTGTACAGCGACTGTTGTGCGGGACTGGCGTCCCGGTAAATGGCCCAACGGCAAATATCAATAGGGCCTCCGGATCGAAAGGATCGGTATCTGCCTTTCTTTCGCCCCAAATAATCTTGGCACCTAGACCTGTACCTCCAAGATATTTCCTTAGCACACTATCATCAAGCTGCTCAGTGTCTATCTTTTCTTTGGTGAGGTCAACTCGTAAAATAGCATTTTGCTGTAGCGTCATCTCGCACCTCCGGTCAGCGATTGCCCTTCCTGACCATGAAAGACCTTCCTCCTATTCTTAACCATAAAATATCTTAATCAAAATAGTTTCAATTGATATTTCTCGTAGTGTTCTTCATCCTCTGCTTTGTCCCATCTAAACCCTCTGTTACCACCACTGATAGATTTGGAATCTTTATCAGTGGCCTTACAATTAGTTTTACCAGTTCGAATTTTAATCATCTAAATTTATAAAAAAAGTGAGGCTGAATAATTACCATTTAAAGGCGGGGTAATTTAATCAGCCCATCCAGCCCCCACCATTGACATGCAAGGTGATCCCTGTAATGAAGCTCGACATGTGAGAAACCAAAAATAATACTGCATTAGCGATATCTTCCGGCAAACCTAGTCGGCCTAAAGGAGTTGCTTTCAAGAGAATTGCCTCTGCTTCGGCTGTAGAGGTCTTCATCATTTCTGTTTTAATGCGGCCCCCTGGTGCGATAGCATTCACTCTTATATTGTATTGAGCTAGCTCATTAGCTAACGACATTGTCAGATTACTGATCGCAGCTTTTGAAGCACTATAATGTGCTCCTGCAGGGTTTCTTAGATCAGTGATCTTCATAGCAGCAGAGGAAATATTGACGATATTTCCATAACCCCTTTTAATCATAAATGGAGCTACGTGTTTTGAACAATTAAAAACGCTCTTCAAATTGACTGCGATTACACGATCGAACTCCTCTCCTGGAATTTCGACAACAAAAGCTCTCTTTTTATCTGGCTTTCTTGGAGATATCCCTGCATTGTTTACTAAGATATCAACCTTCCCAAACTTCTCAATTGTCACATTCACCATTTCTTTGACTTCCGACTCACTTGATACATCCGCTATAAGTGAAAGAGCCTTCCGGCCGAGAGATTCTATCTTTTTGGCTGTTTCTTTGGCCGTATCCTTATTTATATCTACAGCCACAACATCCACTCCTTCAGCTGCAAGACCAAATGCAATACCCTTCCCAATTCCCTGGCCGGCACCTGTTACAATTGCGACCTGATCTTTCAATTCTAAATCCATTTCAATCTCCTTTCCTCCAGTTTCCTTTTTAAAATAAAGGGAGTGCCTCCAATACCCTGGGTCGATAAATTTGGGGTTTTTCGACACCCTTTAATTTGGACAGCATTGAGCGGGGCGTCAAGAAATTCTCAGGGTAACTTGGTTTAAGAAAATGCCTAAATATTTCAAAATCAGCAATAAAATCAACAAGAAGAATTCACTTTGACCGCTAAAATATGCCGATGATTATCGAATAGATTTGATTATCAAAGATTCCGTAAAAAATGTCAATTAAAATTTTATTAAAGATTTTTTTAAAGATTTTATATTTCTTGACATATAAATCGATTTTGGCTATAGATTTTAGTTATCAGGTTATGATCTTCCTTCGAGGTTTTATAAAAGTTTTTTAAAGAGATCACCACCGCCCTTTTCCTCCTCCCTTCGAAGGGGAGAATTGAGATGGGTGGCCAAAGTCACCAAGGGGAAAGCCTTGGCGTCATTAGAAAAACTCTAATAGCGTAGCCGGGGTCAGGTCTTGCATTACTACATTTCTCTCAGGGGGTCCGGGGGATCCGGGACATCCTATAATCCCCCTGTCAAGAGAAAAGTGAAAATCGAATAAGAATCAAGAGATACAAAGCGAGCCATTTTCAGAATAAACTTATCCCTTCAGCTCAAGGATGGGCTTTTTGGTTTTTTCGACGAATCTCTCACTTCGACGAACTTTGAACCTAATCGTTACTTTTATCCGGTATGCCCCACTGGGGGGGCCATCCATCATCCCTAATCCAGATTCCAAAGTTCAAGTGAGAGGCCCACGATTGTCCCTCCCGAGGTCCTTGATTGGCCTCCACGTTGATGCTCGGGCTCTCTCGTCGAATGGATTGTCCAAACGGGCATTAAAAGGGGATCTCGATCTCTAGGTCCTCCTCCGAGTCCTTGCCCCGACGTACCCTTTCTTCCTCCGCCAATTTCAAGAAATCTTCTTTATAGCAGTCCCAAAGGAGAAGACTCAATTTCGTCAGCCCATGCCAAAGGGCCCATGCCAGCTGGGGGTCCAGGACCGTTGCCGATGTCTTCATCTCTCCCTTCCGGCTCCAGTAGAAAAAGACTGGCATGCAGCCCGTAAGTAACTCGGATGAAAAGGCTCCTTTTTCTTCATCAACGTCCAGGCAATCAGCAAAAGCTTGGCCGCCAGTTTCACCCGCATCTTGGTCCTGATCCCCGGCTCTCTTTCTCGACCCCGGAGCTTATCCGTGTAATAAACGATAAAATCCTGATTCCGGATCGAGGCAATCAAAGCCGCCTGGTACAAGGCATACCGAAGATCCGCTTTTCCTCTCTTGGAAATGACCGGAATCGCACTCTGGGAAGTCTTCCCACTCCGCTCCGCACTAAGGTCTAAACCGGCCATCTTCAAAACCTGTCTCCCATTCTGAAACCGAAACGGATCGCCGATCGCCCCCAAAACCTTCGCAGAAACATCCGGACCAAAACCAGGAATGCTCAGCAAAAATTCATACTCGGGAAACCGAGAACAAACTTCCTGGATTTTCTCATCGATCTGCCGAATGCTTTCCCGGATCTGCTTCAGCCCCTCCACCATCACTTGCGCCTCAAACTCAACCGTCGGCCCCGCCTCGCAGCCTACCGAGTCGACGGCCATCTTCCAAATGGTCTGCAACCGCTTCTCTTGGGAGGATCGCCCCCGGACCGAACTTACCATCTGGACAAATCTCTGATACTCCAAACCCGCGACCTCCGAAGGGTCCAAACACCAACGCACAATCGCCAACGCCGTGGACTCCGATTGCTCGTAGTACCGGTCCAACTCCGGAAAATACTTGGCCACCAGATGATTCCGGATCCGCACCCGATGACCATGCTCCATCCTCTTCAGCCGCCTCTTCAACGACAACAAATTCCGCAAATCCTGCAAAGCTCCCACCGGAAACTCATAAAACAGGCACTTCCCCTGGGAAACCAAATCCGCCACATTCGCCGCATCCCGGCTATCATTCGTGTCCCAACGACCATCCAAAGTCTTGCGATTCTCATGCGCCGCCACCCCAGATACCAAAACCACCCCATGCCCACACCGAATCAAATGCTCCCCCAACGGCTTATGATAATTCCCCGTAGGCTCCATCCCGAAGACGACCTTCGTAAGCCCCCCTTGCCCCTTCATCGCTTCCGCTTGCGCCAGAAGCTTCTGAAATCCCTCCAGATTATTTTCAAAAACCAGTCGCTTGAAAAGTGTCTTCCCGGTGGCCGTGCCAAAAAAAGCATGATGCTTGTCTTTGGCCACATCGATGCCCACGAGCAAATACTCGCTCGATCCCCGAATCTCTTTCCTGAATTGACGAAAATCCTCCAACCTGCTACGATCTTCTTGGTTCATGAGAAACCTCCTGTCTGAGTGGATTTGGGTTGCGTGACCCCATACTATCTCTTTACAGGAGGTTTCTTTTTTTCCCCATGTCGGGTAATATACCAAATAATTTTTTTCTACTTCACCCTTTGGAGTGTGTCCTACCCCCAATTTGATATATAACGTTGGTTCAAATGCAACTTTTTCCACTCACAGAAGGTAGGTACCGCACGAAGGTAGGTACCGGATAGTATGCCGTGCATGACATATGACTTGTCGGTTAAAGTCCGACCATTGGAGTTCGGCAGTTCGCCCATGTAGCTGGAGGGAGTTGTAAAGGGGGACGTTCGTTCAAAGACAACTTCTGGTGAACCGGGCGCTGGTGTGGACGCTTTGGACGGCGGGGGTGGCCGAGGTCCTAGGATTCAAGCATGATGAAGCGCTGACCCTCGGGCGGGCGGTGGCAGGGCTGAACGCCTGCTCCAAGGGAGTTTCCCCGGGGCTGTTCCAGCCGACCCCGAAGGAGGTCAAAGAACGACGCCGGAAGATTCGCAAAGAAGAAATAGTGACCGTTGACCTGTTACACCGGGCCGTGCCTGCGAAACAAACCGATGAAGGTTTGCGAGCGCTCAGCGGAGAAAGCCCCATTCACCCCGAGAGCGTGCAGAAATATCTGGAAAGCAAGTTCGGTGACCCTCTCGAAGATGTTTCCAAGGCCATGCTGGGGCTCGCGAAGTCTTTGCCGCCCCCTCAGTTGGCCGGAAAAGCCTATACCCTGTACGGGCCTATTGGAAAGAACCCCTGGGTTTGGACAGAACAAGTTAGAGGTGTCAACCAGGGGTTGGGATGATTGTTCGGATGAAACATTCTTTCAAATTCATCCGGAGGCCTTGACTGTCCTGCCCGGGAACTTTTAAATTTTTCCCAGCACTATTTTTCTCTTGACAAAAATCGGTCATTTGCTTTAATCTCATCCTGAAATATATGATTCTTACGGTGTGAGATTAACCCTGCGCATTCTGTTTCTCCCCAAAAACATTATGGTCCCTGAGATCCTTCAACAGCTCCTCAATGGTCTCATCATCGGGGCGACCTATGGTCTCATGGCCGTAGGGATGACGATGATTTTCGGCATGATGGACATCATCAACTTCGCCCATGGCGAGATTTACATGCTGGGGGGGGTTTTTGCCTACTATTTAGTCTCTCTCCTTGGCCTCAATTATTTTGAATCCATTGCCCTCTCCGTGGCCCTCGTAATGGCGGTCGGCCTAATCTTTGACCAACTGGTCCTGCGAAAGCTCCGGGACGAACCGACCTTGATTACTATTTTGGTCACCATAGGTCTTTCCATTTTCCTCCAGAGTACGGTCATGCTCTTCTGGGGGCCATCCCCTCAGGGCATACCTTCGCCCTTTCCTTCGAAGACCATCCAGATTGGGCCGATCTTTCTTACCCCCTTCAAGATTTTCATGGCCGCGGTCACTGTGGCAGTCATCTTCGGGCTGCATCTTATGATCCAGAAGACGACCCTAGGGAAGACCATGCGGGCCGTTTTCCAGGAAAAAGAGGCCGCAGCCATTGTCGGCATCAATATTAATAAGGTATATGCCATAAATTTTGCCTTAGGTTCTGGGCTGGCGGGTTTAGCCGGCGCCCTCCTGGGCACACTATTCGTCGTATATCCCAATATGGGCCTCATCGCTGTGGTGAAGGCCTTCCTGATTGTCATCATGGGTGGAATGGGGAATTTTCTCGGGGCGATCTTCGGCGGACTCCTATTGGGAGTGGTAGAGAGCATGGCTGCGGGGTTCATCTCCTCCAGTTATAAGGATCTCTTCGGCCTTCTCATCGTCATGATCGTTCTCGTGGTCCGACCGTACGGCCTTTTTGGAAAGAAGATCTAGGGGGACGAATGGGGGGGAAGAATCAAACAATCGGCCTCCTTGTGCTGGTGATTGCGGCCCTGCTGGCTCCTTTCTTCATCCAGGATGAATATTTCATCCACCTCCTCATCAATGCGGGCCTTTTCTATATTCTGGTCGCAGGTCTGAACCTCCTTGTCGGCTACCTGGGAAAGCTTACCTTGGGGCACACGGCCTTCCTGGGCATCGGGGCTTATACCTCGGCGCTCCTCAACCTGAAGCTCGAGGCCCCCTTTGCGGTCACCCTGGCGGGCTCCATCCTAGTCAGCTTGGTTTTGGCTTTCTTATTCGGCTTGATTGTGCTTCGGCTTCGCGGGCCGTATTTTGTGATCGTATCCCTCTGCTTTGCTGAAATGCTTGCCATCGTAGCGACGAACTGGGTCAGCCTCACCAATGGCCCCATGGGGCTCCCCGGGGTAGAACCTCCGAAATTCTCCATCCCCGGTCTGTTTGAGTTCTATTTGGATACAAAGACCCGTTTCTATTACCTGATGCTCGCTTTGGTGATCATCGTGACGTACGTTACCCACCGGCTCGTCCATTCGGTCATCGGCCGAGCCAGCATCTCCCTGCGGGAAAACGAGAATCTGGCCGAATCCGTGGGGGTAAGTGCCTTCCGATACGGCATGATCATCTTCGTGGCGGCTTCGGTCTTTGCTGGTGTGGCCGGTTGCTTCTACGCCCACTACGTGAGCTACATCAACCCCGAGGTTTTCGGCTTCATCTACATGATCACGATGCTGGTCATGCTGGTCACCGGTGGGAAGGGGACTATCGCCGGGCCTTTTTACGGTTGTATCCTATTTACTGTCCTTCCCGAAGGCCTGCGAGTGGCCAAGGATTACCGTGACCCGGTCTTTGGCATTATCTTGATAGTTGTCGCCATTTTCCTTCCGCAGGGGATGGCGGGCTTGTTCAGAAGGGTTTGGGCCCGATTCAAAGGGAAGGAGGTCGCCTAGGTTATGTACCTTAAGGTTGAAAACCTCTCGGTTGCCTTCGGGGGCCTCCGGGCCGTCGATGAATTAACCTTTTATGTGAACCAGGGTGAGATCGTCAGCCTGATCGGGCCCAACGGCGCCGGAAAGACCACGACCTTTAACCTGATAACGGGTTTCCTGAGCCCCAATCAAGGAGGAATCGTTTTCAAAGGTAAGGAAATCAGCCGTCTAGCTCCGAACAAGATCGCCCGCCATGGAATCACCAGGACTTTTCAGAAGACGAATATCTTTCCCGGTGTGTCCGTCATGGACTGTGTCGTCATGGGGGGCTACCGACGCGTGGAAGAGTCATTGGTCGATATTCTTTTCAAAACCCGAACGTTTGACAGGGCCGAAGAAATCCTTCGAGAAAAGGCCGAAGCCATCCTCAGCTTCCTGGGTCTGGAAAAAAGGAAAGGGAACCTAGGTCGAAACCTTTCCTATGGGGAGCAGAGACTGTTAGAAATCGCCATCGCCCTTGCCGTCGACCCCGAACTCCTCCTTCTCGATGAACCGGTGGCCGGCATGAACCCGAGCGAGGCGGAGCAGGTGATGGCTATCATCGCCGAGATCCGCAAGCGGGGCATGACCATCCTGCTGGTGGAGCATAACATGGACGTGGTGATGAATATTTCCGACCGGATTGTGGTCCTCGATCATGGACGGAAGATTGCCGAAGGTTTGCCGAGTCAGGTCCAGGAGGACCCGCAGGTTCTGGAGGCCTACCTGGGGAAGGGGTATAGCCGTGCTTGAGGTGGATGAGATCCACAGCGCCTATGGCAAAGTGAGAGCGCTTTTTGGTGTTTCCCTGCATGTGCGGGAAAAGGAGATGGTTGCCCTCATCGGAGCCAATGGCGCAGGCAAGAGCACCACCCTGCGGACGATCATGGGATTGGTTCCCCCCGTTTCAGGTCAGATTCGTTTCATGGGGAAGAGAGTCGATAGTCTCCCGGCCCGGGCGATCGTCAAGATGGGGATTTCTTTATGCCCGGAGGGCCGAAAGCTTTGGCCGGAGATGACCGTTCAGGAAAACCTGGAGCTGGGAGCCTTCAGCCGGCAGGACCGGGAAGCCTGCCGGAAGGACATGGAGCGAATCTTTAACTATTTCCCTATTTTGCGGGAGCGACAGGACCAAATGGCCGGGAGCCTGAGCGGAGGGGAACAGCAAATGGCGGCTATCGGACGAGCCCTCATGTCCGGTCCCCGGTTGCTGATGTTGGATGAACCTTCCCTGGGCCTATCCCCTATCTTTGTTGAGAAAATGGGCCAAATGATCGACCAGATACATCAGGGGGGGACTACCGTTCTCCTGGTCGAACAAAATGCCTTCCTGGCCCTCCAG
>Ga0315294_10003961_pt1 | contig 16131 bp, 19 predicted proteins | sample YL17G13_40_MG_FD_203626 | JGI IMG/M metagenome (GOLD analysis project Ga0315294, IMG submission 203626) | Sediment microbial communities from Yellowstone Lake, YNP, Wyoming, USA - YL17G13_40 | ecosystem: Environmental > Aquatic > Freshwater > Lake > Sediment | place: USA: Wyoming | collected... | reverse complement strand
AACTCGCCACCGAGGACATTAAGCTGTGCAGCCATTTCGATAGCACCTTCAAGACTTCTAGCCATTTTAGCACTATTGATTGAATCGTTAATATCTATTTTAAATTTTTCTGAATATTCAGACATTTTAGCCATACCCTTAATACCATCTTTAAATGAAAATGTATTAAGTCGTTTAAAATTTTGACTTATGTTTTTTAATACTTTAGTTGCGTTTATTCCCATACGTTCAGATGTGTCAACAACGCCCTGAACAAAACCTTCAGTTGTTTTAACACTAACACCGAGTAGATCAAATTGAGCGACTAATTTACCTGCATTATCTACACCAAGAGCAGTTCCCTTACCAATATTAGTTACTAATTCAAATTCTTTTTGTGTAAGTGCTACAGTTTTTTGTGTTTCATTAGAATATTCTGTTTGTATTTTTGCTAAATCAGCAATAGATGTACCTAATCTTTGTGCATATGTTGCAGCCCCTTGAATATTTTTACTCATTTCATCAGCCTTAACACCTGATAAACTTAATGATAAATTAAGAGTTTTGATTGCTTTATCAGATTCCATTAAATAAGTCCATACAGCACCAAATCCGAAATTTTTGTTAGCAAATTGATATGATGAACTTTTTATATTTGCTATTAACTTATCTTGTTCTTTAAGTGCTTTAAGTTGATTATTAAGTTGTTTGTCTAAGGTTTTGGCCTCAATAATTTGTTTTTTGATATTTTTTAATGTTTTCTCACTAACGCCATTCTTATATGTAAGAGCATTATTTAATTTTTGTTCAAGAAGATGTAATTTTCTTGTGGCACTTTCCTTTTCTAACTCAAGATTTAATGATCTTTGGGATAATGAACTTTCATATCCCACAGCATCATTAATTTCCTTTTGAATAGCAAGCTTTTCCTTTAAAATTCTTAAAGATTTCTCAATATCTTTACTATTGGGTATTTGATTTTTATTAGGTAATCTTTGCTTGGCCATTTAAACGGTTTTTTATAAATACATTACAAAAAAATAACCTATTTTCATAGGTTATCTTCTCTTCTTGTTGAACCCTGATCCAGCACTGTTTTTACGGTTTGCTTTATCTATTTGTTCTTTTTGCTTTTCAAATTCATCGTTCAGTTTATATAAATAATATCTTCTTTTCCACGTTGGCATTAATGCTACTTCATTTATCGAGCCAATTTGTCCGTGTCTACTCAAATAATACACCTCATCGGTGATCATTCTTTTGTATCTATCCGCTAAATGAAGGGGAAAAAAAAATCTATGCCCACTGAAATTTTGGCTTTAAACTTATATCCATCGTTAGCAGTGAACTCATAATTCATATCAACGTCAGGTGTAACTTCGGCAATTTTCTGTTTCAATACGGAAGTATCTTTAGCTGGCAATGCATCAATAAATTGGACGATATAGTCTTTATTACGATTTCCACCAACTTCTACCACTTCGGCTTTCAATTTTAATGATCCGAATTCACTATATGATGTGGCATAAGCTTCTTGCTTTGCTTCTGCAGTTTTAAGAACGTGGTTAATTTCCTTATAATTAAGGATTTTGAATTTGACCAATAATTTTCTAACTGGAAGCATAAAAGAGAATTCACCTCTTTCATCGGGAGTAACTTTAATTTCTTTAGCTTTCAATTTGGTCAAATCTACTTTATCACTGAATGCATTACCAGTTCTTGGGTCAGAAACTCTAACTTCATATTCTTGTCCATAAGATGATGCTCTTAGAAATAATAGAATGGCATTTCTATCACCGACCAATAACTCATCAGTATTGATATTAGGGGTTTTAAGCTTATTCTTGATAAGAATATCCAGTACTGTTCCATTCTCAATAAGAGAGGATGTAGAAAGGATGTCCTCGTCTTTAGAGGTCATATATTCAACAGTAACCTCTGATATTTTATGGGGGTAGTATAACCCTTTTGAGGGGAATGGAACAATCTCATACCCTACAGTAAGGTTTGGATCAACATTAGCTTGTTGAGCATAAGCTGATTTTTCAAAATCCTGTGGGGATTGAAAACCACTCATTTTTACTTGTTGTGGTTCAGCTAATGGTTTAGAAACTTGAGTTTCTGGAGGGGTATTCATAGGTAAATGACCTACTGGTGATGTATTGATAGTTTGTTCAACATCATTACCCTTTCTATTTTCATAGAATCTATTCATTGCATCCTGCAATGCTTTTTGTTCTATTGGATCAACGATCTCTTTGTTATTTTTTGGTTTTTGTATGCCCATATTCTTTATAAATTTTTATTAAGATTTATAAATAAATACAGTTCTGAAAATATTTATCGTAAAAATTCAAGATTTGTCATAGATTCTTGTATAAGGTAATAGGAGATTATTAAATCTTGATGAAAAAAACTAAGACAAAGAAAAATATTGAGGGTTTAGAACTTTCAAAAAACGATATTAACGAAAAGGAGAAGGATAAAATTAGTAGTATTATTAGTGAAAAGGTAGTTTTAAAAGCAAAGAATGATAGTCAAATAAGACTTATTAAGTCAATAAAGGAAAATCAGATCACTATTTGTAATGGTGTTGCTGGTTCTGGAAAGACAATCTGTTCAATCTTTATGGCCTTATCTTTATTGAAGGATAGAGCGAATGGGTATCATAAGATTTACTTAGTTAAGTCAGTAACAACACTTAAGGGTGAAGAAGTTGGATTTTTAAAAGGAGATTTAAGAGAGAAGATTGATCCTTTTATGGAGAGCTTTAAAAATAATGCAGCTAAATTATTTCGTAATACAAATGTTGCTGCATTGTTTGATACCAGCATAATCAAGTTTTTACCTTTAGCATATATCAGGGGTACGAATCTTGACAACTGTATTGTGATACTTGATGAAATACAGAACGTATCAATTGATAATGCTAGAACGTTATTAACTCGTATTGGTGAAGATTGTAAGATTATTTGTTTGGGTGATGGTCATCAAATAGATTTAAAGAACAAAAAAGATAGTTCTCTAGATGTTGTTTTAAAAATATTTAATGGTGTTCCAGATATTGGTTGTATTGAGATGGATCAAAACGATGAAAATTGTAGAAATCCCATTATCAAAATAATTGAAGAAAAATTTAAAGCACATAACGATGGAAGATAAGAAAATATTGGTTTTTTATGTTGGTATTGGTGATATGAAAAATGAACATATTGAAGAATATATGGGTAAAGTTAAAAATATATTTTTCAGTGCTGAATTTATTGCTAAAGTTAATGCGGAAGTAATGCTGCTACCTATTAGAGACGTAAATAGTAGAGTTGAATGTATTAATCCTAAATATATTAGTGATAAGGATTTAATTGCCAAACATGAAGAGTTGATGAAAGATTATTTAGAATCTTTAAATAATTTCATCGATGAACAAAAAGAGAATGGTAAATGATGATGATTATAAGAAAAGGTATGAAGAAGTAAATAAAAAACTATCCGATCCAACGATAAGTAGTAAGATAGATAAGTATTTGCAGAAAATATCAAAATTGGTTGATTGTGATGTTGAATTAAATTTTACAATACTACCGCATCTTGACGATTATGCAGAAATGCAAGAATCAGATGAATTTGTAATACCTGAATATCCTACTATGAAGTTAGGTGATTTCGTTAATCACTTAAACAAAGAGCAGGATGGTAGTTTTGATGTATATGTTGATCCAATATACTTGAAAAGTGGTGTTAATGAAATAGTGGATATGTTGATTACAACGTTAGACAAAAAAGTCATCATTGTACCAATATCAAATAATAAGAAAGTAAAAATTTAAAGTAATGACAAAGAAAATTTTAGCAATTGATCTCGATGAAGTAATCAGAAGCAAATGGTTGCAGTTCGATAGATTTTATGCCCAAGAATTTGGGGAAGATGGTATTCAAATGCCGTTTGATACATATAATCTTCGTAATCACTACAAGTTCCTTGAGACTATCGAGACCGTTAATTATCTTAATGAAGAGCTACCAGAAGATATTTCTGCTACCGAATATATCGTAGATAAGGAGACAGGAATTGCTCCTGTTGATCATTTGGCTTTTAGAAAAAGAGATGAAAAAATGACAGCAGATGAAGCATTCAACAAATTTCTCTATCAGGATTTTCTCGTTGAAATTTTTAGTAGTGCACCAGTACTGTACAGAGGACTTGATCTGGATTTAAGAAAATTCAAACTAGCATTTGAAAATGATGTTGATATTATGCTATTCTCAAGTGAGAAAAATGAAAGTATATCACCGTCATTATTTTTCATATCAAAGCTACGTCCAATCATTAGAATGTTCTATTTCCCTGAAACCCCCGAAAAAATTTGGGATATTGCAGATGTAGTTATAACAACTGATCCAGCGATTGTATCATCGAAACCAAATTCAGATCATAAGGTGGTTCTATTGAATAGACCACACAATGAGAATATTGAAGGGGATTTGAAGACAATGAATTTCATTGATCTTGTTGAAAATCCGACTTTCAAGGAAATGATTAAATAAGAATAACCAATAAAATTAAAATATTATGACACAAGAACCAGTAATGACAGAAACTTCAAATGCAGATAAACTTAAAGTTTCAATTCAAAATTTAAAAGAGAAGAAGAATAAGATTATGTTCTTCTTACCTGATCTAGGTGCAGTTCCATCAGGTGCTGTATATGAGATTTATTCTCATGCGACAATTCTAAAATCTTTAGGATATGATGTTAAAATTTTGATCGAAACAGAAAAATCGCAAGTTCCAGAATTTGTTGAACCTGAATTAACACAATTTGAACACGTACCTATGGAGAACGCAAAATTGACTGTCTCTCCAGAAGACTTGCTTATTATTCCCGAAATTTTCACAAACGTTATGGAACAGACTAAGAATCTTCCATGTATGAGAGTGGTATTATTACAATCAATTGATAATGCTTTGAGAGCTTTATTACCGGGGATTGATTGGAGTTCTTTTGGAATCACGCATATTATAACAACAAGTAAACTACTTGAGTTATTTGTTAATGAGTTCTTTGTATCTGCGAGATTTAATGTTCACACATATAACGTTCCAGTTCCTGATTATTTTCAAAAGAGAGCCGAAGTTAAAAGACCAGTAGTATCTGTTTTCGTAAGAAATGAAGGCGACCTTGAAAAGGTAGTAAAATTATTTTACCAAAAGTTTCCACAATTCAGATGGATAACATTTGAACCAATGCAAACTGATTCAAAGCCACCTAAACATTTAAGAAGAAGAGATTTTGCAGACAAACTCGATAAAAACTTTGCTGCTATTTGGATTGATAGAATGGCATCACATGCTCAATTTCCTTTGGAGTGTATGAGAGTGGGAACAATTCCTATTTGTTTGAAGCCAGATATTACTCCTGAGTATATCATTAAGGATGATAATTACATACAAAATTCTGGTGTTTGGTCTTCTGATCTTTACGCATTGCCAGCACTGCTTGCAGACACACTAAGAAAATTCTTAGATGATGAAGTTCCTCAAGAACTTTACGATACTATGGATAGTATCTCAGCTAATTACACTTCTAGTGTTGCTAAAGAACAATTAACAACAATCTATGGGGATATTTTGAATGAGAGATTGGAGTTGTTTGAAAAGACTCTAGAAAGTCTCAATCAAGTTCCACCTAGTTCAGAAACTCCAGTTGCTACGGAAGCACCTGCAGAGTCTATGACAGATCAATTACTTAATTAATTAGAAATTTAAAACACAATGACAAATATTACAATTATACTTCCAGTGCATGAGTTCAGTGAAACTGTTGCTGGTTATTTGAGAAAGGGATTTACTTCAATTAAATCCCAAAAGGGTCTTGACACTCTTCCTCCAATTATTTTGGTTTATACGCACTTTGCAGAACAGAATGGTTTGTTGGATTTTCTAAAAGAATTTACGACACCAGTAGAACCAACAGATGCTGCTTTGCAGATCACAACAGTAAAGAATGAAGGTAAGACGGACTTCTGTTCCCAAATCAATTTGGGTGTAAAGAACACAACTACCGAATACTTCTCGATATTAGAGTACGATGACGAATTCAGCACAATCTATTTTAAAAACGTGTTGAAGCATTTCAAAGTTTACCCTGATGTGGGTATGTTCTTACCTTTCACAATTGAGGTGGATGATAAAACAGGTAGCCTTGTTCAAATAGTTAATCAAACTATTTGGTCAAAAGGATATGTCGGTGAAAATGGTGTTTTAGGATTTTTAAATAGTAGATCATTGAATGACTATTCATTCTATACTTTGGGTGGTGCTGTTATTAAGAAATCAGATTTTGAAGCTGTTGGTGGTCTTAAAGCTAACATAAAACTATCTTTCACATATGAATTTATACTGAGATTTCTTGAAAATGGAAATAGTGTATTTTGTATTGCAAAATTTGGTTACAAACACGTAATCAATAGAGCAGGTAGTTTATTTGCAAATTTTGGTGCAACTATGCCAATGAAAGAAAGAAAATTCTGGTTTGAAGTTGCAAAGAGAGAATCGCACTTCATCAACGATAGATATATTGATCAATCTTCACTTCTTGAACCAGTTCAATCCTTACCAGCAGAACCTGTTGCATAATCTTAGCTAAATAGGTATTTCTGGTTATGGGAAAGAGAAAAAAAGGTGAAGGAAAAGAACCTTATTTTGGAAATAGAGAAGAACAGGCTTTGATTGACTATATCAAAACTGACTCAACGGCATTGCGTCATAAATTATATAATGAGATTTTAAGAAATCCATTTAAAATTATGACTGAATCTATTTTGAGACGCTATCCTATACATATCGGTAATTACGATATGTTAGAAGTTGAACAAAATGCTCTATCCCATTTAATAGAAAAAATGATTGGCTTTAAAGAGAACACACTAAATAAAGCGGGGATGAAAGTTAAGGCTTTCAGTTATTGTCAAACGATTGTGAGAAATTTTTATAAGGATTGGAGTAAAAAGAGCTTTAACGAAAAAATCACAAATCTAACTTTTGAAGATTATCATGAAGAGGTTGAAAGAAATGCTGATTATAGTTACGAGATTGACAATGCCGATGATCATGATTTAAAGGAAAAACTAATTAATAAAATAGTTGAAAATATAAGAGTTCGAATTGATACTGATAAAAGTTTAAAGAAGAATGAGATAATCGTTGGGGAAGCAATAATCAATGTGCTGGCTAACTGGCATAGATTATTTCTCGAAGAGACGGAAGTGGGTATCTACAATAAGAAAATATCTAATAACTTTGCTAAAAACAAAATTCTTCTCTTTCTTAAAGAACAGACTAATCTATCCACTAAAGAGATTAGATCATCAATGAAGCAATATAAAGAGTTATATTTCCTACAGAAAAACGAGTTTTTGAGTGAAGAGTACTAATTTCAAAGTGGTACTATTTATAATAAACTTAAAAACATGGCACGTATTAAAAGAAAAAGACTTCAATTCAATGAAGATAGCTTAAACGAACTGTATCAGGAAATTTATAACGATACACACAATTTCAAAGCTCAGATTACAAACATTTTATCTAGATGGTCACCAATGGTGAAAGATGAGGGTAATGTAGCTGCAATGGGTAAAGACATTGTAAATTTAATGAATGCTATTGCAAGAACTAACGATCAAAAAATCATCTTGGTCAAGATATTAAAAGATATTGTTTTTGCTAAGAAAGGCATCAACGATTCAGCTAATACCGGAGATAGTTCTCAACAAATCACATTGAGTGATGAAGCAAAAAAGGAATTAATGAGAATGGCTGATGAGGCTAGAAAAAGTGTTGAAGATAGTGGAACTGAATAATGAGCGCAATTGATGATAAGAAAGCTGTTATAACTCAAATCGGTGTACTCAACTCAGTTGGAAAAAAAGTTGAAATACCCGATACTAATAGTACTTTGTCTTCATTGAACAATAATAAAGAACCAGTTCCCTTTATGTTAGATACTATCACCGTAATGGCTGGTAGTCAAGGATTGGAAAAGATGACTGGTAACGTTTTAACAAAATTCGTTCGTAATGTAGAACCAGCACTAAAAACCACAGTCACTAAACAAACAGTGACACATAACTCAAATAGTCAACTTACATCAGGATTTATCTCTGGCTATCAATTTCCTATGAAATCTATTGATCTTCATGGAAAACTAAAAACTAATCCTAGTAGTGCTGTTGGTGGTTTAATATATGGAAATAATGCCAACAATTTTGATAAATCTATCTATAACGCAATAAATAATGCAGGTACTGATATAACTCATGGGAGTGGTGCTGGTGCTGTTGTTCTTAATTATGATAAGACTACTGATAAGTTAAAAATAAGACCAGTAGTGACCTCACAAACAATTGGTGTGTTCATTGTAGCATTTATTGGTGGATTAGTGTTAATTAACGAAACAGAATTTCTTTCAGGTGTTATTGATGCAATGTTCGGTACAACATCTGCAAAACAAGATAAAACACTTTCACAAATAAAAGAAGAGGAAAAAATTAATAAGACTGTAGACAAGATAGCCAAAGATAATAAAAGTCTTGAATTGACTCAAGATGATTTATTGGAAATAGAAGATAAGGCTAATAACAGATTAACTGGTAAAGCTAAAGTTGATGTGGGTTGTAGTATTATTGACAGTAACGTAAGTTTAGATGATTTGAATACGTTGATTATAAACACGACAGGTTCAACAGACCCACAACAAGTTGGAAAGAATTTCGGTTCTTTAATTGATAATAGTTTTGGTAAAGACACAACCCAAACTAATCCAACTAATAAAAATGCTATAAGAGATGGTTTTTTTAAAAGATTAATAGATACAATGTTAGCTATTATAATCACGTCATTAACAACATCACCACAAATGAGACTTTTAATCGGTATGGTCAACGGATTAAAAAATAACGATAATTTGTCTGGTGCTTTAGGAAATCCTTTAGACGATATTAAGAAACAAAATAACCTAATAAAATGTATTGCAGATTCTGCATCTTCTTTATTGAATGAATTCATCTTTAATACATTAAAGACGGAACTCATAAAACTCATAGTACCTGTAACGACAGTTATTTTAAGAGAAAAAATGAAAGCCTTTACTAACATTTTAAATTCATTAGCATAATATGGCAATAAATTTTGGTAGTTTTGATTCAATAATGGGAGCAATCAATAAGATTCTCAAACTCCAGAATGCTGGTGGAACTACAAGTGTGCCACCACCTTTGATTATGGTGGGTGGGGCAAACCGTCCCGGTTTATCTGCAATAAAAATAGCTAGTGCTATTATTCAGCGTAAAAGTGAGGCTGGTTTACCTGTTGGAGCATTACCATCTGGTGGTGTAAGCCCTGATGAAATAATGGAAAGAATAAGAATTGAAGAGATAATTAAAGCACTTCAAGAAGATGCTAAAATAACAATAGCAATACCACCCGGAACAACACTAACAGCAAATGGTTCTTCACCATCTGGCCCAGTTACTGTTTTTGGAAGTACAATAACTATAGCAACAGGATATGCAGTAATACAATAATGGAAAAGGAATTAACTGAGACCGAAGTATTAGTGAAGATTAACTCATTGAAAACTAAACACGAATTGTTGAAAAGTGAGATATTAAATCTCATTGAAACTATCGATGTGAAAGAAAAAGAGCTACTTTCGGTAGAAGAAGAATATGCTAAGATGATTGAAAAATTAATGAAGTAATGCCATTCGAAGAAAAATATACGCAAAGAAGCAATCCTTATGGTAAACAAACCAATAAGCAAAATGCCGTAAAGAATATGTATTACGGTGAGGTCGTTAGTGTTGATGATCAATATGAAGGTGGAAGAATTCAAGTAAGAATTCAAGAACTGGATTTGAGAACACTAAATAATGATCTTCCGTTTGCTTATCCTGCGATACCAAAATTTCTTCACATATACCCACAAGTTGGTGAGGTGGTGAGAGTATTTTTAGAAGATATACGTTATCCACAAAGAGGTAGACATTGGGTTGGAAGTGTAGTATCACAACTTCATAAAATTGGACGTGATGGATTTCTTACTGCACTATCTACAACAAATGTTGGATTAGGTGCACCTGATAGAGCACCTTCTACGTATCCCGATGCAGTTGGAGTTTTTCCAAGCATTGTAGATATTGGACTCATTGGTCGTGATAATACTGAGATGATGTTGAAGCCAAAACAAGTATTAATACGTGCTGGAAGACATGAAGTAAAAGATATTCTAAAGCTCAATAAAAAGAATCCTGCAACAATTCAGATGGATATTAATGCAGATGGTACACAATCTTCAATTATCCAGTTGGCAGATAAAATAGCACTTATTGCTCACGAAGGTGATCCAAAATTACCAGCAGTGAATTATGATGCGGATACTATAGCAAGAGTTTTCAGTGAAGCACATCCTATGGTTAGAGGGGATTTAGTCGTCCAAATATTGGAGATATATAGAAAGGCAATTATTCAGCATATTCATGCGTATTCAGGTCTTCCAGCAGATATTGATGGAATCATTACAGACCTTGAAAAAATAGATTTGACACAAATCTTGCAAAATAACATAAGAATTAACTAAATTTGTTTTATGGGTAGAACTTGGAAAGATTCCAAATTCGATTTCAAAGGAAAGAAGGAATCAAAAAAAGAAAGACAATCAAAAGATTTGAAGAAAGTCAACAAGTCTAAATTTGATGGTAGACCACAATATGAAGAGTAACTAAATGAATTTAGACATTCCCATTCCAGCAGACTTATTTAATAAGTTCAATGGGATCAAATTTCATGATGATGTTCATAAGTATTATTTGGGTGATAAAAACCTTATCTCCGTAACTACGCTTTTGCATAAATATCAGGAACCTTTTGATGAACAGTACTGGTCAGAGATTAAAGCCTTAGAATATGGTATGACTCCACAGGGAGTTATTACTATGTGGAAAGCAATTAATGATAAATCCAAAGTAAAGGGTTCGATAATACACAATTATGCAGAACTATTGTATAACAATAAAGTGTTTCAATACCCTGCAGAAGAGGTCTTAAAAAAACTAGGTGAAGATACAATAAAACCTGAGTATGATATAGTAAAAGGTTATGTTGATAATTTTTATCAAGATACCTTCAATAAACTAATTCCAATCAAGACGGAATTCGTTGTCTATGACGAGCTATGGGGTCTTGCTGGTATGATGGATATTCTCTTCTGGAATGTAAAGAAACAGTGCTTCCAGATATGGGATTGGAAGACCAATAAAGACTTCACAATGACTAGTCAATATAGCCAAAAATTGAAATACCCCATGTTTAAGCTTGATGATTCCCATATCAACATCTACTCCCTTCAATTATCGGCCTATAAATCGATTTTAATGCGCAATACAGGCATTATTATCGAAGGGATGTATGTTGTGTGGCTTAACGAGATCAATCCAAATTACAAGGTTATAGAGTGCCTAGATTACTCTGATTTTTTACCTAGATTGGTGGAAAATACCCAATAATTGAGTTTTATCCTTAATTTCCCCTATTTCAGTATTTATAGAAGTAGAAACTGGGAAATAACGGTATTTTAGACTTAATTAAGATGGCTATTGCTCCAAATTATAAACTTGATCATAAATTAAAATTTAAGCAGGACGATCCGCTTTATTATGTCCTTGAGGGAGATTTGGATTTGAAATCCAACCATATCTATCTTATGGGTATAGAATCCTATATTAGTGGTGCTGGTGTAGAAGCAGCTAGGGAACCGGGAGTTGAATTCGTAATGGCTAATCGATTTATACGCAACATAAACATTTGTATGCGTGTTAATCCAGAAACACCATTAGTAATTCATATGAAAACTTGCGGGGGAGATTGGTGCGAAGGAATGAGCATATATGATGCGATACGTACCTTCCCTTGGCCTGTAACAATATTAAACTACACACATGCCCGTTCAATGTCTTCCTTAATATTTCAAGCTGGAAATAAAAGAGTGATGATGCCAAATAGTTATTTCATGTTTCATGATGGAACTATAGGTATTGAGGGTACTGTTAAACAAGTAAGGTCATCAATTAAATTTGAAAAAAAAGTTGCTGATAAGACTATGTTGGATATTTACTCTAAAGCAATGAAAGAAAGTGGAAAGATGAGCAATAAGACCCTACAATATATAAGAAAGTGGCTTCGTACTAAAATGGATAGAGAAGAGGATGTTTATTTGACTGCAAAAGAGGCTTGTGATCTTGGTCTGGCTGACGAAATTTTTGATGCTAATTGGAGTAAATTAACTGACTACACGGAGGCACAACTTAATAGATAATTGCCAGAATATTTGGAATTGTCAATTCCATGACATATATTTACAATCTAATTAATTAAACAATTAAACAATTAAATTATGTCTACAAACAAAACAAAAAAAGCTAAAGTATGGGCTTACTTGCGTTCTGGCAAGGGAATCACTTTTACAGTTGCTAACACACGTTTCGGTGTAAAGAATTTGAGAGCAACTATTTCTGATTTGGTTAACGCTGAAAATGTTAGAATTAACACAGCTAAGACCAAGCAGGGTGAGACCAAATACAGTCTCGCTTAAGCAATTTTAAAACAACAATCAAAAAGTAAGGACTGCAGTCACATGCAGTCCTTTTTGTTTAAATAGAACTAAGGTAAAATTTTAAATGTGTGACCATCCTTTATATTTAATAATTGACATAATAGTTCCTTGACTTACATTATATTCTTTGATCTCGCCATCTTTTTTTAATGTTTAAAGCACTACCAATATAAATCTTTTTATTGATTATATTAGTAATGCTGTAAATACCTGATTTCATTCTTAGAATTAATAATTAAGGATGGCTCTCCAAGGTTGAACAGTTAAAGTCACCGTTTGTACTTCATCATCATCTTGTGCATTATCGCCAAAATCGATGTTAGTAATCATACATTGTTGTAAAACCCATTTTTCTACCTCAACACCTGTAGGGTCTAAGGCTTTAATAGTAATAGTCTTTTTATAACCAGCAGCATATCCCATTCTTCCAGTTAGTGATTCAGCATGAAGACGAACCCACTCCATTAATTTAGTGGAAGTAGATGGGCCAATAGTATCAATAAATGTAATTTCCAGTGGTTCCCACTTATACTTACCAGCAACGTAATTAACTTCGTTAATCCAATGGATTTCAACTGGATTGATGCTCATTTTGGGTCTGGCTATCGTTTGAACCTTCCAAACTTCAATTCCAAGCTCATCTGCGAACTCTACAAAAAATCTGTTTTTCTTTTTTGGTTCATAGTCAAAGGGAATACCTCTTAATAAATCTGCCATGTTCTTTTATGTTTAAAATTTAATTTATCTCGTTTTTGATCAAAGGTTTTACCGTTGATTTTAAGATAAATACTACGAATAATGGAAATTTTTATTAATATTGTACTAAAATTACAAAGTCCAATGCCTTCTAAAAATGAAGAAAATGCGTATTTCATAAAAGCTAATAGAAAACTTGATAATAGAGAGCTTTTTGTAAAGGCTATATTATCTATAAATCTGTGGGTAAAATTATGCGATACACTTATAGATAGCGAATTTCTCATTGAAAAGATAACAATAGATGATTTCTATTTAGCCTCAGATAAATGTCTTTGGGTTTATTATTTGAACGATGATAATTCTGAAAGATTTAGATTTTTTATTGAGACGAACTACATTAATACCCAAGATATTCTAGTAAAGAAACAAACAAAAATAAAAAAGCCCCAATAAGGGGCTTCTTTATTTCTATGTAATTTACTATTATGCTGCGAATGAAGCACCTGATGGTGAAATAGTGAATTGTAATCCGATGAATTCAACTGACTTGGTAGGTACAATTGCGATTTCACCATATAATTCATTTCTATCTCTAGTCTCAGGACTGTTGTTTGTATCATCCATTTTAACACGGAATTGTTCCAAACCTCTTTCTCTTCTAACAGTTTCAAGTATAGGATTAACCTTATTCAAGAAATTATCAATAGTTGTCTGGTCATCTTGTTCGAAAACAAGTCTAATAGCAACGTTAGAGATCAACACTTTCAATTGTAACAATAATCTTCTTACGTTAACTCTATCAAGTGATGATTGTTTCTTCTGTAATGTTTTCTGACCGAAGATTGCAACACCAGTTTCAGGGAATGTAGCCATAGGGTTAATTCTGCCATCATACATGGTATCTCTTTCATCTTGAGAAAGTTTTCTTCTTGCTTTCTTAGCATCAGTAACACCTCTTTGTAAACCTGCTGGTGCAAACCAAGGGAATGCAACGTTATCGTTGAATGCGATAGATTTAGCTACCTCAACAGTTGGAGGTAAAAATACGTTAACATTGTTTGTACTATCTTTTAATTGAATCCAAGGATAGTATACTGCTGCATAGCTAGTATCAATATCAGTAGTATCAAGTAAATCTACGATGTCTTGAGCCAATGAAGGAGTATCAGGGAGATCAGGTGCATCGATAAGATACAATGAATCTGCTCTTTGTGTTTCAACTAAGTCAATACCTTCGTTAATAAGTGATAAGTTATCACTGAAATTAATACCGGGAGTTGCAAATAAGTTGATTGTAACTTGTTCTGGATTAGCGAATGTAGTAATACCTGCTTCCCATGCTTGGAAATCATTGCTTGGAGTAGCTCCAGCAACAACGCCATCAAATACTTTTCCTTTACCATAAAGATCACCATTACTTCTTGATACTCTATGTTCGTCCCATCCATCAAAACCACCGTAAGGTACTAATGTGAATTTTCTTGAAATTTTAAGATTGTAAGGATTAGATGGATCAGTTACATCGCTTGCGGTTTGGAAATGTCCAGCACCAGTCATAAATTGTCCAACTAAAGTTGAACCATCATAATATGTACCAGTTGCACCTGAATCTAAGTGGAAACCTTTTGTTTTCACATGTCCAGATGTTGCATTTCCATTGATTGAACTAATATCAACACCTGCAAAATTGTAGATGTTTTGATCAATACCAGTACCAACCAAATTAGTACCATCGTAAGCTCTTTCAGAAATACCTAAGTATGTTCTGCTAACCTTATCAGATGTTGTATAAGATTGCTTGAAAAGAACTGATGGTGTTTGACCAATTGATGATGCTGATGTTGCAGAAATTGCAAAGTTATAATAAACATAACCTTCGAAACCTGCAGGGAATGAATCTTCCGGTGCATTAGCATCAATATCAAGCATAATGTAATTGCTTTGTAAGTCATATTCACCGTCAATAGTACCAACTCTATTACCTACGTAATTGTTGAGACCTTTTTGCATTGAACATCTTACAAATGATTCTTTGATATTAATTGCAGCATCGGTATCGTAGAAATCACGAACAAGAATATCAAATTCTTTAGTGATAGGATCGATGTTAGCAATTGAAATTTTAATTTCTTCATTTGCTGAATTACCATCAGAGATGGAAACGCATTTGAACAATCTATCAATTGAACTACCTCTTAATTCAGATACTATCCAAGGTGTCTCAGGTGTTTTGAATGATTGCTGGTAGTTAGTGAAAGTTGATGTTGTTGCATTGATAATTGTTGACGATACTCCATATACGAGTCCATCAGCATCCAATTTCTTAATCAAATCAGGAAATACTGATTCAACATAAAGCTTAGTGTTTTTTCCTTTTGGTCTATCACCAAGTACATTTACGATAAAGTCTCTTGAATCTTGATTTAATGAAACAATATAATCTTCGGTAGAAGAACCTACGGCTCTTACAGTAAATTTACCAAATACGTCACCTGTTCCAACAGTAGTACTATTAGAGATAATCGATACGGTTGCTGCATCAAATGTTGTTGTTGGTGCTGCATCAGTAATATCCGTTACTGTTGCTCTTGATCTTAGAATTGCAACGACCATATTGTCATATGCTGCAATTGAAGTACCTGAATATGTTGTCGTGTGAAGTTGTACAGTACCACTACCAGCACTCAATGTAAGTACTCTGAATGCTCTCTTTGTTGTGGTAAATAATGTAGGACTTGTCTTAGTAAAACCTGTGTAGATTACACCTGTTTGACCTGTATTGGTAA
>Ga0315294_10003959_pt1 | contig 16133 bp, 17 predicted proteins | sample YL17G13_40_MG_FD_203626 | JGI IMG/M metagenome (GOLD analysis project Ga0315294, IMG submission 203626) | Sediment microbial communities from Yellowstone Lake, YNP, Wyoming, USA - YL17G13_40 | ecosystem: Environmental > Aquatic > Freshwater > Lake > Sediment | place: USA: Wyoming | collected... | reverse complement strand
ATGGCCTCCTGGCTGAATCCGAGGTACCGCTTTCCGCCGCCACAGCCGACCGCCTGCACGTCAAATGTCAGGGACCGGCCCTTGCGCGCCTGGGCCAGCGGGCCAATGACGCATTGGTGTCCGTGCGGGGCCGGGACACGCTCCGCGCGGTCGTCCCGGTCCGTGTAATAGAAGACGATCGGCAGCTTGGCGCTACCGAAGTACCGCGGCCAGAGTTCCAGGAACCTTTCCTTCCGCTTCAGATCCATGACACAGCCTCCCGGGCGATCGCCACCGCAATCCGACGGCTACTTGTACTGCGAGCAGGCCAGCTCCTTGGCCGTGATGAACTCCAGGAGGACCGGCACCCCCTCCTCGGTCTTTCGGATGCCGCGCCGGATGGCCGGGATGATCTCGCCCGGCTGGGTGATCCGCTCGCCGTAGCCGCCGAACGCCTTGGCCATGTCCGCGTAGTTCCCCGAGATGTCGGTGCTGCGGTACTTCTCGGTGGCCACGCGCATGACGGGGATCTCCATGGCCATGGAGAAATTGTTGAGCAGGATGGACAGGATGGGGATCCGTTCGCGTACCGCGGTCTCGAAGTCCATGCCGGTCATGCCGATGGCGGCATCCCCCCAGACGTTGATGCAGAGCTTGTCGGGCTGGGCCAGCTTGGCCCCCATGGCCAGCCCCAGCCCGTAGCCGAGCTGGGTGGTCTTTCCCCAGCCGATGTAGGTGAGGGGCGCCACGGTCTCCCAGAACGGGGAGAGCTGATCGCGCGGGCTGCCGGCGTCATGCGTGATGACGGTGTTGGCCCGGTCCACCGTATGCATGAGGTCCCAGATGACCCGATAGGGGCAGAGGGGCGCCTCGTCGGAGGCGAGCTTCGGCATCCACTGGGCCAGCCACTCGGCCTTGACCGTCCTGATCTCCCCGGCCACGGCCGCGGCGCGCCCGCGCGGCTTCCCGTGAAGGCGTCCCCGGACCTCCGCCAGCGCCGCCTCGAGGATCAGCCCCGCGTCGCCGATCAATCCGTGCTGCGCGATGACGTTCTTGTTGAGGTCCGCCGGGTCGAGGCTGGCGTGAATGATCGTCTTTCCCTTCGGCATGGGCGCCGCGAAGTTGCTCGTGGTGAAGCTGCAGCCGATGCCGAAGATCACGTCGGCATTCTGCAGGAAATGGTGCACCGTCTTCGGGATGGATCGCCCGCCGGAGCCGGCCGAAAGCGGGTGGGTCTCGGGAAAGGCGCTCTTCCCCCCGAGGCTGGTGATCACCGGGGCCTCCAGGAGCTCCGCCAGTTCCTTGAGCGGCTGCCAGGCCTGCGCGTAGTGCACCCCCTGCCCCGCGTAGATGACGGGCCGCGCCGCCTCGACGAGGACGCGGGCCGCCTCCGCCAGCGCCTGCGGGTCGGGGCCGGAGCGCGTGTGGAAGGTGGGCGAGTAGGCAAGCGGCTCGGGCACCTCCTCGGGGAACACGTCCACCGGAATCTCGACCACCGCGGGCCGCGGGCGACCGGTGCGCACCTGGCTGAAGGCGCGGCGCATCACGTCGGCCGTGGCGTCCGCGCAGTTCAGCTGCTCGATCCACTTCGTGATGTGCTGGTAGTTCAGGTACGCGTTGAAGAACGGATCATAGTTGTTCAGGCGCCGTCCATATCCCGCCGCGAGCACGATGATCGGGACCGACTCGCTATACGCCTGGGCGATCCCGCCGAAGGCATTCTCGGCCCCGGGCCCGTGCTGCAGCGCGAAGACCCCGATCTTCCGCCCGCAGCTGAGGCGGCTCACCGCGTCCGCCATGTGGAGGCCGACCCGCTCCTGCCGCACGATGATCGGGCGGATGTCGGCCGCGGCGGCAGCCTCCAGGACGGGGTTCACCGGGTACCCGATCACGAACTCGACTCCCTCGCGCTTCAGGATTTCGGCAATCGCGGCGGCAACTCTCATGGTGAACCTCCTTGGGCAGGGACGTGCGGGTGTGTGAACACGCAAGACGTGGGCCGGATTCTGGCGGAAGGCTATCGAAAGCAGGCAGGGACTGTCAAGGCGGAGAAAAGCAACACGTCACCGGATCACCCGCCGCTGATGATCGGGGCGATCACGAGTTCATCTCCGTCTTCAATTCTACAGTCCAGATCCTGGCAAAGCTCCTGCGTATGCCCTCGAATCAGGATAACATGGTAGGCCAAGTGAATCTTCCCTTCTCCATTCAACAGGTTGGTCTTCAAACCAGGGACCTGCCCCTCCAGATCGTCCAGAACCTTCGATAACCGATCCCCATCCACGAGAAAGGTCTTTTTCCCGTGGGTCAAGTCCTGAAAGGCACTGGAGAACCTTACGGTGATTGCCATGCCGCAGCTTCACCTCTGATCAACTTAAGCCGAGCCTCCGTAAGGTCTCCTGCGTCGGGATTCCTTCAGGGCTCCACCCGCGCAGCCCATAGTACTCGTCCAGCAGCTTCGCCAATTCCCTTCCGGGGTAGGACTCCCCGGCGCTGCCACCTTCTTTCAACACCTCTTCAAATCTCGAGGGGAGCAGGTCATCTTTCCGCGCCATCCCCTCCCGCAGATTGAACATGCGAGCCAGGTTGAAGATCCTTTCCCCCGTGGTCACGAAATCTTGTACCGTGAATTCCCACCCCGTCACCGCATTGAGGAGTTCGACCAAGGGGCCTGGCTTCAGCGGCCGCGGCGGACACATCGGGAACTTGCAGATGGTAACTACGTCTGCCATCACCCCCCAATACTCCTGAAGGGTCTTGACGAGAGCCGCCTTGCCTTCAAATTGCTTTCGACCCATGGCGGCGGTCAGGCCGAGCTCTGGAAATACATTCTCCCTCTGGAAGGCCTCATCATGTATGCTGGATTCGTGGTCTGCCCCCTTAAAGGAGGTGGCATAGGCGAGCCCCATGCCCTTTTTCCCTCGGGGGTCATGCATCGGAACCTCCATCCCTTTCACATGCATGGCCCACTGCTCTGACCCCTTCCCGATCTTCGCGGAGGCTTTCTTCACCCCCTCGGCCAAGAGGTCTCCGAGTCCTTCTCTCAGGCTGATCATTTCGATCATCCGGAAAATCCCTGCGGGATCCCCCCAGCTCAGCTTGAAACCCAGCTCCTGCTCCGTCAGCACACCCCGTTCGAAGCATTCCATCGCAAAGGCAATGGTGACACCGGCCGAGATGGTATCAATGCCATAGAGATTGCAGAGCTCGTTCGCCTTGGCAATCGCATACGGATTCCCATTCAAGAGGAGGGAGCCCATCGCGGCCACCGTTTCATACTGGGGACCCGCGAAGTCGGGGGAGAGAGAGTACGGGCTTTCACCCGCCACCACCCGACGGGATCCGATCGCACACCCGGGGCAGGTCCGCTTCTTCGCATAGATCGTGCCGAGCATGGCATCGCCGTTGATCTTGTCGATTTCGCTGAACGCGGTGGCTTGGAAGTTCTTCGTCGGGAGGATGCCATTGAGATTCGCAGGCCCCGTGGTGTTCCAGGTCCCGTACTTGGATAAGGTGTCGCAGGTTCCATCCGTTTGAATCTGCGACGTGATCGCCCTGGTTAATTCGTTCACCTTGCCCGGATTGGACACCGGAGTCTCCAGCTTGCCGCCCAGGACGATGGCCTTCAGGTTCTTGGAGCCCATCACGGCTCCCGTCCCAGTCCTGCCTGCGAAGAACTGGAGCTCGCAGCAGATCGTGGCGTACTTGACGAGTCGCTCCCCGGCCACTCCGATGGAGGCCACCAGCAGCGTCTTGTTCTCGGGATCGGCCTGGATCAGCTCCTGGGTCTCCCGGATATCCTTTCCCCAGAGGTGGCTTCCTTCCAATATCTGGCACGACCCCTCCGTGATCCTGAGATAGACGGGGCTCTCCGCCTTCCCCACGATCACCAAGGCGTCATAGCCACAGCCCTTGAGACTGCTCCCCATTCTTCCCCGCATGTCCGAATCCCCGATCAAGCCGAGCAGGGGGGACTTGGCGGTGACGGAAATCCCTGTGCTTCCCAGGAAGTTGATGGATGCCAATGGACCCGTGGCAAAGATCAGGGGAGCCTTGGGAGAAAGCGGATCGTCACCAGGCTGGAGAGCATCGTAGAGCCAGCGAACTCCGAACCCCACCCCCCCAACATATTTCCTCGCAACCGCCTCGTCGAGCGGCTCTTCACGGGTCGTTCTGGCAGAGAGATCAACCTTCAAGATTTTGCCCTGATATCCGTTCATCATGACTCCTTCATTTCATCGCAACCCGGACTTGGGATTCGGTGATGGGGATGATAGGAATCTTCATTCTGCGGGTGGCGCCGCCCGACCCTCTCCCGGGATCGTCGCGAGCCGTCGCTGGGCTGGGGGACGTGGCGCGCCAGCCCGATCGCGCCGAGCTGCCGGGAAGCGCCCAGGAACTCGAGAATCGAGAGGGTGGTGAGGACAGCGGATGACGGGAACCGAGGCATTGGCGTTCTCCTATATTGAACACAATTCAACATAGGCGAACTGAACATAGGACAACCCCTCCTGCAAAGTCAAGCGCTCATTCGGCGTTGCCGAGGAGAAGAGAATGAGGTCTGCGAGGGAGACGTCGGATCGTTCAGGCGGCCAGATGCTCGGCGGCGGCCGCCGGGGTCCCGTGCATGGCGAGACGCGAGAATGGCGGGGGACGCCCGGATAGGGGACGGATAGGGGACGTTGCGGGATAGGGGACGTTGCGGGAAAAGTCCGATTTCTCATTGACACCACTCCTGGATCTTATCGCTCCACGCCTGCGCTACGTCGGCCCCGCGTCTTGCCGCCCAACTCACATGACTCCGGCCTTGGCCCCAGAAGCGGGCGAGACCACTCGCAGGCTGGCCGAACTGGTGTACCCAGAGGTACGCAACGAGCTGCCGCGCCGCAGGCGCGGGCGGGACCCGGCTACGCCCAGAAACGGCCTCGGCGCTGAGCCCCAGGCTCTTCCCCACCCGATGAACGAGGGTGGCGAGGTCAAGCGTGCCACGCTGATGCTTGAGGTGAGCCTCCGCCTGGACTTCCGCTTCGCGCAACACCCCCTCCACAAACGCGCCCGTGCCGAGGATGCGCTCGTCCGCCATGTACGCCTCTCGGCCGCGGCGCAACTCCTGCACGGCCTTCCAGCCCCCGAGGCTCCGAATCAATCCTCCGCCCTGCAGCTCATGCCGACGCCCCTGGGACATTCCGGCAGTGACAAAGGCACGGTAGGCGGCTCGCCCCCGGCGGGGCTCGCGGGCGAACTGGTTCAAAATCTCGGGAGTCGCCTGCCAGGGGCGCGGGATGCGCCCGCAGAGCGCCGCGTGTCCCGTCCAGGGATAGCGCTCAAGCGCCCGGAGGTCGGGGACGAGCTTCGCCCGGAGTGGGTTGAGGTGCAGGTATCGGACCAGTTCGAGAAGGTACGGCTCCTCCTCCACCACGACCGACTTGTACCGATTTTGGAAGAGATGGCCGACTCGCTTGTGTCGGCGATTGAAGGTCCCCGCGTATCCGGTGAGGAGCGACCGCATGCTCCGGGCGAGAGGACGGCTCCCAGTCCGGACCAACAGGTGAGCGTGGTTGGGCAGGAGGGCCCACGCGTACACCACAAGCATTCCGGCCTCCACCAGACCCGCGAGGCGAGCCAGAAAGTCTGTCCGGTCGCCGTCGTCCCGGAAGATGCGCCGGCGTTCGATCCCCCGCACCATCACATGGTGCAGAACCCCTGGGGCATCCAGCCGTGGTCCGCGTGGCATGACGGGAAGCCTTTGCACATCAGGTGGGTGGACTGGGTCTCAGCCGACATATCCGACTTATCGCGCAACGTCCCCTTTCCTGGGTCTCAGCCGACATATCCGACTTATCGCGCAACGTCCCCTTTCCTTACTCTATCCTCACGACTCGGAAGCCAAGCGCCCCTGTCAGCGCAAGGAGATCGTGGAACCGAACGTTGTGCGGGGAAACGACGATTCGCTTGAGCAGTCTTCGCGGTTTCATCAGACGAGCAATCCTGCAGGCATGCTGACACTCCCGACCATTGCAGCCTTCGCCAGAGACGGTCCTACACGGCCGCTTGACGTCGCCTATGCCGCGCGGTCTCCGACGGATACGAGAGGCCCGGTGCGCGCGGCCTGCTCGGCGAAGAACCGCTCGATCGCGGCGCGCTGCTCGCCCGCGGTCGGCAGGTGGTTCATGGCCTGGCGGAAGGCGGCGGAATTCGCCAGGCCCTTCGTGTACCAGCCGATGTGCTTCCGGGCGATGCGGACGCCCGCATATTCCCCGTAGAACCGATAGAGCTCGTCGAGGTGCCCGAGCAGGATCCGGCCGATCTCCGCCGCCCCGGGCGGCGGCAGCGTCTCGCCGGTGGAAAGGTAGTGGGCGATCTCGCGGAAGACCCAGGGGCGGCCCAGGGCCGCGCGGCCGATCATGATCCCGTCGGCTTTCGTGAGGTCGAGGACTGCGCGGGCCTTCTCCGGCGTCGTGATATCCCCGTTGGCGATCACCGGAATGCCCACCTCGGCTTTGACGGCGGCGATGGTGTCATACTCCGCCTTTCCACTGAACATGCAGGCGCGGGTCCGACCGTGGACAGCCAGCGCCTGGATGCCGGCCGCCTCGGCGATGTGGGCGATTTGGAGCGCGTTCTTGTGCGCCCGGTCCCAGCCGGTGCGGATCTTCAGGGTGACGGGCACATCCACCGCCGCCACCACCGCCGCCAAGATTCGGCCCACCAGGGCCTCGTCCCGCAGCAGCGCCGAGCCCGCCATCACGTGGCAGACTTTCTTGGCGGGGCAGCCCATGTTGATGTCGATGATCTGGGCCCCCTCGGCCGCGTTGCAGCGGGCCGCCTCCGCCAGGAGGCGCGGGTCGGCTCCGCCGATCTGCACCGAGACGGGCGGCGGCTCCCCCTCATGGTTGGCACGCCGCTTGGTCTTGGGCGAGCCATAGAGCAGGGAGTTGCTGGTCACCATCTCGGAGACCGCCATGGCCGCCCCCAGAGCGCGGCAAAGCCGGCGGAAGGGGCGGTCGGTGACCCCGGCCATGGGCGCGAGAACGACGTTGTTTGCCAGCGCGTACGGCCCGATGCGCATCACGCCTCAACCGGAATGACCAATGACCAATTCCCAATGTCCAATGAGGAAAGGATCCTGTGGGCCTGCCCTACCCTGCTGGTCATTGCCCCACTGGTCATTGCCCCACTGGTCATTCGCCAGCGCCATTGGTCATTGGTCATTCCCTGCCGGTCGCGGGCCGTCGCAGCGGCAGCGGACAAAGGTGTCCACCTTGCTTTTGATGATCGCCGTGCTGCCCGAGACGTTGAGGATATCGCATTCACTCCCCAGGATAAAGGGGTGCTTGGCCTCGGCCATCCGATGCAGCAGCTCGCACGCCTGCGCCTCGACCTGCTCGCGGGTGATCACCGCGTCCGAGTAGAAGTGCTTGGACGGCAGGTTCCCGAAGAGCACGATCTGCTTGGGGACGATCCGGGCGTCCTCCCACAGCTTGCGGGAGCTGCCCAGGCTGAGGATGACGGGCTCCAGCGTGGTGAACTGCCGGACCATGTACGCGTTCAACTCGCCGCAGCAGTGGAACACCAGATCCACCCCGTGCCGATCGAGAAGGGCTTTCACCTGCCGGTCTGACCCGATGGCGTATCGCTCGAAGACGTCCGATCCGGCCGCGATCTGATTCGGCGAGACATAGACCACACTGGCCGCGGGCTCTGCCATGAAGATCGCCCGGGCCCCCGCCGCGATCTGGGCCGACACCGACCAGAGGACCACCCGGAGGGACAACGCGAGTGCCGCCTCGACCAGCTTCACGTCGGGATCCTCGTCCGCCGTGAGGCCGGAGCCGGCCAGGTAGATGGGCGTGATGGGGTCACCGATCAGCTTGGTCATGAGCGAGAAGGGCCCGATGGTCATCCCCACGGGGACCAGATCGGTGTGGCGGGCGAGGTACCCCACCGACTCGATCTGGGCCGTAAGGTACGGGTTGCGCTGACCGCGGAGGCCCTGCTCCAGCCGCGCGAACGCCTCCGGTCCCGGCGCCTCCGTGAAGTGATAGAGGGGGATCTGCTCCGCCGGCACCCCCAGGATCTCCAGGAGAATGCTCTTCTCCAATGACAGATCCATGCGGCAGAAGGCCAGCGGGGTGCGGTAGCGGCGCGTCGCCTCCTCCACCACCTTCCCCAGGGCCTCCCCGTCCTTCACGATGGCCTCGGGGTTCGCCTTCTCGTGGAGGACGAGATCCGAGCCGATGGGCATCCGCAGTCCGGAGCGCGCGAGGCCCAGGTAGAATTCCCGATCCATGCCGTTCTCCTCGTCTCTCCGCCGAAGGGCGCGGTGTCTGTGCCGTATGGGCTGTGGAAGGTTAGCCAGCGGAGGGAGGCGTGTCAAGCGGAAGACGTCGCCGGGAATGCGGTTGCCTTCTCGCCGTCAATGCGTTAGCGTCATATCGGCTTCGGCCGGAGCCTCGGCGCACCACCTCGAGGCTTCAGAGCGGTCGTCGGTATCTTGCATCGATCGTGGAACGGGAGGAAGTCGTATGGCACCAGCGGAGAACGAGGCAAGGCGTCCGCCCACGGCCGTGATTGAACAGTACCGGGCGGTGGCGCAGTGCTACAGCGCTTCCTGCGTCTTCGCCGACGTGCAGGGGCGGCGGGGCGTCATGCACAGTGGGATCAAGCCCATCTTCCGCGGGAAGATCGTCGGATCGGCCCTGACGGTCAAGCTTTCGCCGGGGGACCTGCAGGATCCCCTGATCGCCTTGGATGTCGCCCGGCCCGGCGACGTCATCGTGGTGGACGCGGGCGGCGAGACCGAGACCTCCGTCTGGGGCGGGCTGATGGGGGCCCTCTGCAAGAAGCGGGGCGTCGTGGGGGCGATCATCGACGGGGCCGGCCGGGATACCGACGAGCTGCGGGGCCTCGAGTTCCTGCTCTTTTCCCGCGCCATCACGCCGCGCGGCACCCACACCATGTTCTCCGGTCGCAAGGACAACGTCCTCCTGAACGTGCCCATCGTCTGCGGGGGCGTCGTGGTCTCTCCCGGCGACATGATCGTGGGGGACGAGATCGGGGTGACCGTCATCCCGCACGCCGACCTCGAGTCGGTCTTGAAGCTCGCCCGGGAGCAGGCCGATCGCGAAGAGGCCACGCGTCGGGAGATCGCCAAGGGCAAGACCGTCGAGCAACTCTTGGCCGAGTTCGGCCGAATCTGAGGAAGACTGACCCCCCACACGCACCAGACCCCCGGCCGCTCCGCCACCTGGACGGCTCCCGGGCCTTCCCCGGTTCGGATCAGAGCTCCAGCCGCACGACGGCCACCGGATCGGGGTCGCTGCGGGCCCGGAATGAGCGGATGACCTTGCCGGCGACGGTGTCCACCAGGTAGACCCGCTGGTCGTGGCAGCTCAACAATGCGGTCCTTGTCGGCGCGTGGTACCCCACCGAGATGGCCTTGGCGGGCAGCGCCACCACCCGCTGCGCGGTCGGGTTGTTCAATTCCACGATGAGCAGGCCGCAGCCGTGATACAGGGCCACTAGCAGCCGCCCCTCGGGATCCCGGGCCACCCGCACCGGGCCGGGAGGTGTCGCGATCGTCTCCCGCACCCGGAGCGCCGCCACGTCGATCACGCCGATCTCCGCGCTCTCCCGATTCATCACGAAGAGCCGGCGCTCCTCCGGGTCGAACACGGACCCCTCCGCGTGCCGGCCCACCGGCAGGACGACCGCCGGCCTTTCGGGATCGTCCGGGAAGACCGCGCTCACGGTCCCGGATTCCATGTTGCTGCAGAAGGCGACCGCGCCGTCCCGCGTCACGGAGACCATGTGCGAGCCGTGGCCGCGGGTGGGGATGGCCTGATCGAATCGCCCGGAGGCCGGATCGCGCACCACCAGCAGCGTGCCGGTCGCCTCACTGAGCGCGTAGAGCGTGCCCTTCCCGTCGAAGGCCACATCGTGCGGGCGCCGGTACGGGCCGCAGTCGATGGTGCCGACCCGCTGCCGCGCCGCGACATCCACCACCGAGACGGTGTTGCCGCCGGGACCGGGATGCTCGGCCAGCGCCACCCCGAAGTTCGCCAGGTAGGCACGCCTCCCATCCGGGCTCAGCGTGAACTCGTGCGGGAACGGATCCACCGCCACGCGGCCCAGCTCCGCGCCCGTCTCGAAATCGTAGTAGCCGAGCGAGTGGTCGCTCTTCTGGACCAGCAGAATGACGTCACGCAGGGCCATCGGTGTCTCCCCTCGCGTCCGTCGGGCCCCCACCATCCCGCTCGGCCGGTGGGGGCCCGAACGGCTCACATGCCGCGAATGGCCTCGATGATCTTCCTGGCCCGATCCCCGAACTTGGCGTAGAAGGCGTCATAGGCCGGGGCGGTGGCCTTGCGGAAGGCCTCGCGGTCCGGCGTCGTCACCTGCATCCCTTTCGCCTTGCAGTCTTCCAGCAGCTTCTTGTCCAGGTTGGCCACGAAGTCGAGCTGGAAGTAGCCGGCCTCCTTGATGGAATCCTCGGCGATCTTCCGCAGATCGGCGGGGAGACCCGTCCAGAACTTGTTGCTGGCCAGGATGTAGGCGCTGTTGTAGATGTGCCCCGTGATCGCCAGGTGCTTCTGCACCTCGTACATCTTCCCCGTCCAGATGTTCTGCAGCGGATTCTCCTGCCCGTCCACCACCCCCTGCGCCAGGGCGTTGTACAGCTCGCTGTAGGCCATGGGCGTGGCCACCGCCCCCAGCGCCTTGAAGGTCTCGATCTGCGCCAGGTTCTCGGGCGTGCGGATCTTCAGCCCCTTCACGTCCGCCGGCGCGTTGATGGCCCGCTTGCTGTTGGTGATGTTGCGGAAGCCGTTCTCGTAGAAGCCGACCATGCGGATGCCCTTGTTCAGCAGGGTCTGGCTCAGCTCCGCCACCTCCGGGCTGTCCATCACCTTCTTGATGTGGTCGCGATCCCGGTACAGGAAGGGGGCCTCCAGCAGGGCGAAGAGCGGCTCGTAGACCACCGTGATGCCGCTGACGCTCATCTCCAGGGTGCCGAGGGCCACCATCTCCTGCATCTCCCGCTCGCCCCCCAGTTGGCTGCTGTGGAAGATCTCGACCTTCAGCCGGTTGCTCGAGCGCTTCTCCACCATCTCCTTGAACTTCTCGGAGGCCACCACGAAGGATTGGCCCGGCGGATGCCCGATGCCGATCTTGATCGTGGTCTGAGCCGCCGCCACCGACGCCAGGGCCATGAGGCAGGCCACCAGGACGCCGACCACCAGAGCGCTGCGCACTTTCGACATGGACCGACCCTCCTTCACTTCGTGGAACCCCGTTGTTGCCAACCAGGCCGGACCGCCGCTTGCCGTCCGGTCCCCGTCCCGATCCGCGCTTGCCCTCTCGATCACCTCCTTCGGAATTCCCCGCCGCTCGCCCGGCCCCGACGGGCCGGTCACTTTCCCGGCATGAGCCAGCCCGGCACCACCAGGACCAGGCTCGGGAAGTAAGTGATGAGGAACAGCACCGCGACCAGCGGCAGGATCCACGGGATGACCTCCCGCATGAGCCGCTCCAGCTTGATGCCCGTGGCGCCACTCACCACGAAGAGGCACATCCCCACCGGCGGGGTGGCCACCCCGATCATCAGGTTGAGCACCATGACCACCCCGAAATGGACCAGGTCCACGCCCAGGCTCTTCATCATCGGCACCAGGATGGGGGTGAGCAGGATCAGCAGCACCCCCGCCTCCATCAGGCACCCCAGGATCAGGAGGGCAATGTTGACGATGAAGAGGACGACCCAGGGGTTCCGGGTCAGGGCCAGCGTGGACTCGACCAGGAGGGTCCCGATCCTGCCGACGATCAGGAGGTAGGAGAAGCCCGAGGTCGCCGAGATGATGAAGGTCACCACGGCCGTGGTCACGAAGGTGTCCACCATGATGCCCGGGATGTCCCGCAGGGTCACGGTCTTGTAAATGAAGAAGCAGATCACGAACGCATAGACCGCGGCCACCGCCGAGGCCTCGGTGGGCGTGAAGATGCCGCTCAGAATGCCCCCGATGAGAATGACCGGGGTGAGCAGGGACAGGAAGGCGGAGCGGAACGCCTCCCAGATCTCCCACAGGCCGGAGGCCCGGTCCTTGGGCATGGCCTCGCGGAAGCTGTACAGGTAGATCAGCAGCATGAGCCCCAATCCCATGAGCACCCCGGGCACGAAGCCGCCCAGGAACAGCTTCCCCACCGAGACCTCGGCCATGGCCCCGTAGATCACCATGGGGATGCTGGGCGGGATGATCGGCCCGATCGTGGAGGCGGCCACGGTGATCGCCGCCGCCAGCTCCTTGCGGTACCCCTGCTCGTGCATGGCCTTGATGACCACCACGCCCATGCCGCCCGCATCCGCCACGGCGGATCCGGACATCCCGGCCAGAATCATGTTGGCGATGACATTGGCGTGCGCCAGGCCGCCCCGGATCGAGCCCACCAGGCTGCGCGCGAAGCGGAAGAGATCGTTGGTGATCCCGCCCGCATTCATCAGCCGTCCGGTCAGCATGAAGAAGGGGATGGAGATGAGTACGAACGAGTCGATGCCCGTGACCATGCGCTGCACCACCCCGAGCAGGGGGAACGGGGTGACGAAGGCCATCGTCAGCGCCACGGAGACGCCCATGGCCACGGCGATGGGCACCCCCAGGAGGGCCAGGACCACGAAGGCGACCAGCAGGGGCGTGATCATGGCGCCGCCTCCTCGCCCGTCCCATGGGCCAAGATGCGGAGGTCCCGTGCCAGGAACGCCAGCGCGTGGACGAGCATGCAGGCGGCGCAGACCGGGAGGGGAAGGTAGAGCCAGAGCTGCGACCATCCCAGCGCCGGGAAGAAGGTCTCCCGCACGGCCTGCACCATCTGGATGCCCTTGAAGACGAGGAGGCAGAAGAAGCCGAGCGAGATCAGGTCAATCACGACCAAGGTCACCGCCCGGGCGCGACCGGCGAGCCGGTCGAGAAGGAAGAAAAACTGGGTGTGCTTCTCCTGCTTCAGGCAGACGGCGGCGCCCAGGAAGGCGGCCCAGACGAATCCGATCCGGGCCAGCTCGACCGAGGTGATGATCGGCATCCGAAAGACGTAGCGCGTGAGGACGCCGAGGAAGACGACCAGGATGAAGCCGATGCCGATGGGGACCAGGAGCGCTCGGGCTCCCCGGTCCGTCCAGTCGCTCAGCCAGCGCAAACGCTGCACCACGGCTCATCCTCCGAAGAGCTTCCCCCCACCCGCGGGAGCCTACCTGCCATCGCACCCCAGCGCCCGCCCGCGATGGCGGGGACGACGGACACCTCGTCCCCCGCCTTGAGCGGCGTGTCCAGCCCCTGCAGGAACCGGATGTCTTCCTCGTTCACGTACAGGTTGATGAAGCGGCGGACGGTCCCGTCGTCCTCGCACAGGCGGGACTTGATCCCCGCGTATTCCTGCTCCAACCGCTCCAGCAGCTCCCGGACCGAGGCGGCCTCGACCCGGAGTTCCCCCTGCCCCCTGGTGAGGGCCCGGAGCGGCGTCGGCATGCGAACCAGGACGCTCATGACTGATGTTCCCCTTTCGTGTTGGACGGTGAGTCCGGTTGGGCGCGGGCGGATCAGCGGGCCGCGGTCTCCGCCGCCATCGCAGAACCCCCTCAGGACCCGTGCGCCCCGCCACCATACCGCAAAACGCGCGGACCGCAAAGCGCCTTCGCGCCGGCCGGCCCCTCAGTCTGCCGGCAGCTCCACCCGCCGCCCGGCGAAGTCCTTCGCGGCCGCGTCCCACCGAAAGCTGGACGCCTCGACCGCGCGCCCCGCGCGCACGGAGACGACGAGGTAGCCGATCCCCGGCCAGAGGGGCTCCCCGTCGGTCGTGAGGGCCCACTGCCGGTCCGTCTGCGAAAAGTACGCGTCATGGTCCGGGTGCGAGTGGTAGATCACCAGCAGCTCGAGTCCGTCCCGGTCCATCTCGTCCTGCACCGCCAAGTACTCGCGGACATCCATCATGTACGCGGTGCGGGCGTCCCGCGGGATGCCGTCCGGGCCAGCCACGGGCTGTCGGTTGGCGCGATTGGTCATCGGCCGGACTCGGGAGGTCTCCGGCGCGCCCCGACGGCCGATGACCAGGCCGAAGATCTCCTCCGGATACCCCGCCTCTGCCTGCCGGCAAATCTCCGCCAGCGCATTTCCTGGAAGCCTCATCCTCATATCCTGACGCGTGGTCTGTAGTGCCTCGGTCCACCGTGGAGCGTAAATCGTGGAGCGTGGAGCGGCCCAGGTCGGCTAACGCTCCACGTTCGACACTCGACCGCACCTGCGTCTAGCTGCTTACTTGCATAAATCATTGACATATTCCAATATCGTCACCCCGGCTTTCGCCGGAATGACGGCAGCAGCACTGGCAACAGCGCATATACTTACGCAAGCAGGCTAGCTTAGCCGTGCCGCGGGTGGGACCCCGCAGAATTCGTGGTAATCGATGAAGTCGGTGATCGTCGGGTGGTCGCCGCAGACCGGGCAGTTCGAGTCGCGCCGGTACTTGACCTGGCGGATCTCCATGGCCAGACCGTCGATGAACAGGAGGCGCCCTACGAGCGGCTCGCCCAGGCCGAGGAGCAGCTTGATCGTCTCCAGCCCCTGGATGGAAGCCACCAGGCCGCAGAGGACCCCCAGGACCCCCGCCTCGGCACAGCTCGGGACCACGCCCGGCGGCGGCGGGGCGGGGTAGAGGCATCGGTAGCAGCCCTGACCGGGGCGGTAGACCGTCACCTGCCCCTCGAACTTGAAGATGCTCCCGTCCACCATGGGCTTCTGGAGGAAGACGCAGGCATCGTTCACCAGGTACCGCGTCGGGAAGTTGTCGCAGCCGTTCACGATGACATCGTACTCGGTGAAGAGGCGCCGGACGTTGTCTCGGCTCAAGGACTCGTTGTACGGGACCACCCGCACGTCCGGATTTAGGTCGGCAATGGTCTCCTGCGCGGACTGCACCTTGGGGCGCCCCACGTCGTGGACGTGATGGAGAATCTGCCGCTGCAGGTTGCTGAGGTCCACCACGTCGAAATCCACGATCCCCAGGGTCCCGACCCCGGCGGCCGCGAGGTAGAGCGCCGCCGGCGAGCCTAGGCCGCCGGCACCGATCAAGAGCACCTTGCTGTTGAGCAGCGTCCGCTGGCCCTTCCCTCCCACCTCGGGAAGGATGATGTGACGGCTGTACCGCCGGATCTGCTCCTCCGTCAACACACGGATTCCGCCCGCCATGCTTGCCTCTCCTTGTGGAACAGCGCAGAAATATTACCGGAGTGATCGCTTTTAACATGCGACCCAGAGCCTGTCAAGGCGGGCGCCCCGTCGATGGAGGGGCCGCTCTGATCCTCGCATTGCAAATCAGTCCGCCGCGACATATACTTTCTTCCAGGCTGACCGCTGACCTTCCAGGAAGCGACCTGAACCGTTAACCAGGAGGGATGTATGCTCTCCGTCAAGGTTCAGCCCCCCCGCCGCGAGCGATTTCCCCTGACCAAGCCCATCCGTGAGACCAAGAGTTCGACCCAACCAGCCATCTGCCCGAAATGCCAAGCCGTCCGGCGCAACGGAGCCTGGACGCTCGATCCCACCGTCCGTCGGGAGGTCCAGCGCTGGCGGGCCCCCGGTCAGCTCCTCTGTCCGGCCTGCCGCGTGATCCGGGACGGCACCCCATCCGGCATCCTGTACCTCCAGGGTTCCTTCGTCGCCGTGCGCCGCGCCGAGATCATGCAGCTCGTGCGGAACGTCGAGCGGGCCTCCGCCGCCAAGAATCCCCTGGAGCGGATCATCACGGTCCGCAACGCCCCGCCCGACGAGGTCGTCATCGACACCACGTCGGAGAAGCTCGTCCGCCGCCTCGGACGGGCCCTGAGCCGGGCCTACCACGGCCGCCTGCAGATCCGCTTCTCCCACGGAGAGACGCTGGTCCGCGTCTACTGGCGGCGCGACGCGAGTGAGCCGGCCCCATGATTCCCGCACCCGCCGTCCTCACGCCGGAGCAGCGCACCGTCTTGCTCGCTCTCGCCCGGCGGGCCATCCGCGGGCGCGTCCGCGGCACCGTCGCGGCGGCCCGCGCGCCGGCCGACCCCGCGCTCACGGCACCGGGTGCCGCCTTCGTGACCCTCACCCGCGCGGGAAGCCTCCGGGGTTGCATCGGCT
>Ga0315294_10003957_pt1 | contig 16135 bp, 11 predicted proteins | sample YL17G13_40_MG_FD_203626 | JGI IMG/M metagenome (GOLD analysis project Ga0315294, IMG submission 203626) | Sediment microbial communities from Yellowstone Lake, YNP, Wyoming, USA - YL17G13_40 | ecosystem: Environmental > Aquatic > Freshwater > Lake > Sediment | place: USA: Wyoming | collected... | reverse complement strand
GAAATGGAAGAAACCAAAGATAAAGTAGTCAAATCCGTTGAGATTGCGGCTAGGCTTATCAAGGAATTAAAACCAATGTGTCAGGGCATACATATTATGTCCATTGGATGGGATAAGAAAGTGCCGCTAGTATTAGAGGCAGCGGGCTTATAGAATGTCCCCCTACGCCCTTCGATAAGTAAGTGATGGTTCTGCTTCGTTCTTCAACAGAAAAAGATGGTAGAACTTCGCAGGAACCATTCCTTCGAAGCTCTACCATAATTTAATATATCGAAGAGCGAAGAAGAATGGTAGGGCTTCGGGGGATTAAATTCGCAGACGTCCCGACTGGCGTCGGGACTATAATTTACGTCGCTTTGCTCCGTAAATTATCTGCTCATTTAAGTTGGGATAAAAAGGTTCCGTTAGTTCTGGATAGAGCAGGACTGTAAATAGATGGAGGAATAAGATGTCAAATATTGAACAAAAATCTATAGATTTGGCAACGCAGGAAGTTTTAAAGAAAGCCCAAGCAGAAAATATCAAGACTACCTGGGATAGATTAGAATTGCAGCAGCCGCAGTGTGGATTTGGAGAATTGGGTTTATGCTGTACAGTTTGTGCGATGGGTCCTTGCCGGATTGACCCTTTTGGTGAAGGTGCGCAAGTGGGTGTTTGTGGTGCTAATGCCGATACCATTGCTGCCAGAAATTTAGCGCGCAAAATTGCGGTGGGTGCCTCAGCACATTCTGACCATGGCCGGGATGTAGCACATACGCTATCTTTGTTAGCCGAAGGCCACGCGCACGATTATGAAATCTTAGATGTTGAGAAATTTAAAAATCTGGCACAGGAATTTGGGATTGATGCTAATAAGACCAAGGAGCAAATCGCTAAAGAGCTTTCTAAAAAATTACTCGAAGAATTTGGTAAGCAGGAAGGAGAACTGCTATTTTGTAAACGCGCACCAAAAAAACGACAGCAGATTTGGAAGAAATTAAACCTTACGCCGCGCGGCATAGACAGAGAAGTGGTGGAGTTACTACACACCACTACCATGGGTGTAGATAATGACTATAAAAATATTATTAGTACTGGAATGCGCTGTGCGCTTTCTGATGGTTGGGGTGGCTCAATGATTGCCACGGATGTGCAGGATATTATTTTAGGCAGTCCTGTGCCGGTAAGAGGCAAAGTAAATTTAGGCGTATTAAAGGAAAATTATGTAAATATCCTGGTGCATGGACATGAGCCGATTTTATCCGAGATGGCGGTTAAGGCAAGCCAGGACCCAGAATTGCTCAAATTAGCCAAAAGTAAAGGCGCAGAGGGAATAAATTTAGCCGGGATTTGCTGCACGGCAAATGAAGTCCTCATGCGTCATGGTATACCCGTGGCAGGAAATTTCTTACAGCAGGAATTAGCCATTATTACCGGAGCAATTGAGGTAATGATGGTAGATGTGCAGTGTATTATGCCGGCATTACAAGAGGTTGCCAGTTGTTTTCATACCAAACTTATCACCACTAACCCTAAGGCGCGTTTTCCCGGCGTGATTCACGTGGAATTTGAAACTAAACGTGCCTATGAAGTTGCCAAGCAGATTATCAAATTTGCCATTGAAAATTTTGCTAACCGGAATAAAGAAAGAGTAAATATTCCAAAACAGGAGATGGATTTAGTCGCAGGTTTCACCAAAGAGGTCGTCTTTCAGATTTTAGGTGGTAGATACCGGGCTACCTATAAACCCTTAAATGAGGCAATTATTTCTGGTAGATTACGCGGTTTAGCTGGAGTTGTAGGTTGCAATAATCCCAAGCAAACGCATGACTATTTTCATACTACTTTAGTAAAGGAGCTCATCAAAAACGATGTCTTAGTTTTGCAGACCGGCTGTTCAGCAATTGCCTGCGCAAAACAAGGACTACTAATTCCTGAAGCAGCGAAAACTTATGCGGGAAAAGGCCTGCAAGAGATTTGCGAGGCAGTAGGGATTCCGCCGGTTTTACATTTAGGCTCTTGCGTAGATAACTCGCGCATATTAACTGCCGCCTCGTATATTATAGAAGAAGGGGGGTTAGGCGAAGATTTATCCGATATTCCGGCTGCCGGCTGTGCGCCGGAATGGATGTCCGAAAAGGCGATAACCATTGGATTTTATTTTGTGGCCTCAGGAGTTTATACTATCTTTGGCGCCAGTCCCTTTGCTACTCTGGGAAGTAAGAATCTTACTGATTATTTAACCGTTGAATTAGAAGGTATTGTCGGCGGCCGCTTTGAATTTTGCGATGACCCCCTAAAGATGGCAGAGTTGATGATTGCACACATTGATAAGAAACGCAAGGCATTGAATTTAAAGCCAGTGATGTATTAATGTGTTAGCGCGTTTGCGCGTTGTCGCGTTTACGCGTTAAACGCGCTAACGCGATAACCCGCTAACCAAAGAATGAAACAACTCTCTTACGAAGTCAAAAAATGTTTAGGATGTAAATCCTGCGAAGTGGCCTGTGCCTTGGCGCATTCTTTAACTGGTGAATTATTTAAGGCGCTGCGCGAAGAGATTTTATCTTTACCGCGAAAAAAAGTTTTTTCAGCCAAGGGCAATAATTATCCGGTTTCCTGCCGTCACTGCAAAGACCCTAAATGCGTGGATGCTTGTATGGCTGCGGCGCTTGTTTTTGACCAAGAAAAAGGTATGGTTTTACATGATGAAACACGTTGCGTAGGTTGCTGGATGTGCGTGATGGTTTGCCCCTATGCGGCGATTAGGCCAAATCTAAAATCCAAAATCCCTGTGCGTTGCGATAAATGTAAAGATAAGGATGAGCCTGCCTGTGTTAAGGCCTGTCCGACGGGTGCGATTATCTGGCAAGTAAGTGAGGCCACAACTTACGGAACGAAGTGAACGTAAGTTGTATGGCCGAACTTATCCCGCCGAATGCGCTAAAATTATGGAACAGAATTTTAGCGCGGTTTATGAGGCGGGAAATAATTAGGGGACGGTTCTATTTTTTAGCGGGTGGCGTGGCATCGTAAAATGCCCCTGGCGAGGCGCGAGCGAAGTAGTGTCTTACTAAATATTAACACCGTAGAGGAGGTTTAAACCTCCTCTACGGTTGTGGATAACTTGAAAGGTATAACATGCGACAATTTATTATAATCGGCAACTCGGCGGCGGGGATTGCCGCGGTTGAGGCGATTCGGCAAAGAGATAAAGAATCCAAGATTATCGTTATCTCTGATGAGGATTATTCGGCTTATTGTCGCTGCCTTATTTCGTATTATTTAGCCGGAGAGGTAAAGGAAGAAAAGATTCTCTATCGGCCGGAAAGCTTTTATAAAGAAAATAATATTGAGCTTCTTTTAAATAAAAAAGTTGACCACGTTGACCCTAAAAAGAATCGGATTATTTGCGAAGATAAGACTCAAGTAAGTTACGATTCTCTGCTTATTGCCACTGGCGCGTCCCCTAAATTTCCCGAGACGCCCGGCATAAAAAAAAGGGGTGTATTTGGTTTCCGCACGATTAAAGATGCAAAAGATATTTCCGGATTATTGCCCGTGACTAAGTCTGCTTGTGTTTTAGGCGGCGGTCTTATTGGCCTTAAGGCAGCCTATGCCTTAAAGAAGAGAAATATTGAGGTTAAGGTTATCATTAGGTCCAAGCAGGTTCTCTCGCAGATGTTAGATTTTGCAGCCGCCAGTTTATTAGCGAGAAGATTAGAAGAAAATGGAATTGAGCTGATTTTAGGCGAGGATGTTACCGAGGTTATCGGCAATGGAGATATAAAGGCAGTAAAACTTACCTCGGGTAAGGCCATCGGCGTCTCTTTAATCATTGTAGGTAAAGGAGTTGAGCCTAATATAGATTTAGTTAAGGACACAGAAATAAAATTTAACGAAGGCATAATTGCCAATAATCTTTTACAGACCAATATACCTAATATTTATACTGCCGGCGATGTATGTGAGAGTTTTGATTTAACCTTAGGCGGACTCTCCATAAATGCCCTTTGGCCAGTTGCTGTTGAACAAGGAAAAATTTCTGGAGTAAATATGACAGGTGAAAATATTTATTATGAAGGTTCTTTGGGGATGAACGCAATAGAGTTTTTTGGACTGCCGGTCGTATCATTGGGTATATATAAGGTAAACCCCGTTAGAAATCTTGCGCAAAAGGATGGTAATATTGGTATTTCTAACGGGGTAAAAGAGGGAGATTCATCTTTTGAAGAGTTGAGGTTTTTAGATACAAAGGCAAATCTTTACAAAAAGTTAATCTTAAAGAATAATGTCCTTTTGGGTGTGGTATTGGTGGGAGATATCAAAAATAGCGGTGTCTTCTTAAGGTTAATTAGAGAACGGATAGATGTTTCTTCTTTGAAAGACAAGTTACTTCAGGAAAATTTTGGTTATCCGGATATTATGGGTTTAGTAAGTGAGGACATAATTTATGGAGCGAAGCGAACATAAATTATCTGTCCGAACTTACCCCTCACCCAGATACATAGTAGCTTCTCTACGAAGTAACTGGGTGAGGGGTCAATTCGTCCCCCTGCTTTCTTGCGAAAGCAAGAAGGGGGACTCATTGAAGGAGCAGGTGTATGTCTAAGATTGTAGCAGAAGCAGTTATACGAGGCGCACATGATATTTTCAAACAGGCAGAGGATTTTTTAGGTCAGGCCATTAAGGAAAAAGGCCCTGCCCAAAAAATCGGTTTTCCGGAAACTGCATTTTATCTACCGATGGCCAATGCTTTGTTAGGCGCTAAGGTAGAGACCCTGAAAGAAGCATTGCCTATTTTAGAGCACGCTAAATCTTTATTGCCTAAACTTCCGTCGGAGAGGGTATGGCTTCCCTATTTAGGCGATGCCTTAAATGCCGGTATGTCAACATTATTCTCTGAGGAGATAATTGTCAGCTTGCGTTATCTTTATGAGCAGGAACCGCAAAAAGATTGTAATGGGTTTTTTACCGATACGATTATGCGTTCATTAGGCATACAACTGGTAGATGGCCGGATGCCGGGATTTGCGGCAATATTAGGGGCAGCTCCGGATAATAAAACTGCGGTAGAGATAATCAGGGAATTACAGAAGAGAAATATCTTGATATTTGTCGGCTCATCAGTTAATGGCCGCTCGATAATTGACCAGTTAATAGAAGAGAATGTCCAGATGGGTTGGGATAATTATATTGTTCCTTACGGCCGCGATACTATCTCTGGTATTTATTGTTTAAATTGGGCGATACGTTCGGCATTGACCTTTGGCGGATTAAAGCCGGGTCAGGCCAAAAAATGCCTTCTATACACTAAGGAACGCGTGTTTGCCTTTGGTCTGGTTTTAGGCCAGCTTGATGATATGAAATATGCCACTGGCGCAGGTGCGATAAATATGGGTTTTCCCGTTATTGCGGATACTGATATCCCCGAGATAAAGCCCTCAGGTATTACTGCCTATGAGGCATTAGTTAAGGAATTAGATTATAAAAAGATCGTGTCGCGTTGTATTGAGGTAAGAGGAGTAAAGGTAAAGGTTACTTCTATTCCCATACCGGTTCCTTATGCTGCTGCCTTTGAGGGCGAGCGGGTAAGAAAGGAACAATTATATGTGGAATTCGGTGGAAAAGCCAGCGCCGCATTTGAGTATTTAACTACTAAAACTCTCGATGCGATTGAAGATGGCAAGGTAGAGCTGATTGGCCCAGATATAGACCAATTAGAGAAGGACAAGAAATTTATGCCCTTGGCAATTATAGTGGAGGTAGCAGGACGTAAGATGCAAAAGGACTTCGAGCCCATTTTAGAGCGCCAGATACACCGTTTTATAAATTATGCCATGGGTTTAATGCACATTGGTCAGCGGGATATGAATTGGATTAGGATATCCAACGACGCCTTTAATAAAGGATTTCGGTTTAAACATATAGGTGTAATTTTGCATGCCATGCTCCATCAGGAATATAGTGCCATACTAGATAAGGTTGGAGTAAAGCTCTATACCAAACAAGCTGATGTAGAAAAATTATTACCCCAGGCAAAAAAGGCATTTGATGAACGCGATGAGCGTATCGGCGGCATGACGGATGAGAGCGTAGATACCTTTTACAGTTGTACGCTCTGTCAAAGTTTCGCCCCTAATCACGTCTGCGTGATTACGCCGGAACGTCTGGGTTTGTGCGGAGCTTACTCCTGGTTAGACGGTAAGGCCTCCTATGAAATTACGCCTACTGGTCCAAATCAACCGGTATTAAAAGGAGAGATGATTGATAAAAAATTAGGGCAGTGGAAAAATATCAATGATTTTGTTTATCATAAGTCCAATAAGATTATCGAAAAGGTAAGCATGTATTCGTTGATGTCTTCGCCGCAGTCATCATGCGGATGTTTCGAGTGTATTGTGGCAATAATTCCGGAGGCAAATGGATTTATGATTGTCCATCGTGATTATGCAGGTATGACTCCCTGCGGAATGACCTTTACCACTTTAGCCGGTTCAGTGGGTGGCGGAGTGCAGACACCGGGATTTTTAGGTGTAGGCAAATTATATATTGTAAGTAAGAAATTTATTTCTGCTGAAGGTGGGCTAAAACGTATTATCTGGATGCCGCGTGAGTTAAAGGAGCTTTTGGGTGATAAATTAAAAAAACGCTGTCAAGAATTAGGACAGCCGGATTTAATAGAAAAAATCGCTGATGAGACCGTGGCTAGCACCTCCGAAGAATTAATGGATTTTTTACAAAAAGTAAAACATCCTGCCTTAGAGATGGAGCCTTTGATATAGAGTATTTTTTCCTTGACCTTTTCATTTTTATCGTATATTATATAAGAAGAACTATATGTCTATCCAGCCCTTCAAGAAGATCTCAAATAAAATATCCCTAATCTTAGTGATATTAAGTAGTGTAACTTTTGTCTTTGCCGAACAGCCATACCCGGATAAAGATCTTTCCCAGACAAAAAGAGAGAGGGTAATTACTCGACAAATCAAACCTGCAGAGGTCGTTGCAGAAAAGGAAGAGAATTTATCGGTATTACAGAAACAGGCTAGGCTTTATCGGATTCAAGGATTAGGATTACAGAATATCGGTGATTTAGAAAGAGCGCTGAGTTTATATCAGAAGGCCATAGAATTAGACCCTGCATATGCCGTGGTTTATAATGATTTAGGCATAATTTATGAGATAAGGGGTTCTCTTGAGCAGGCAGAAGAGAGTTATCTAAAATCGATAAAAATAAATCCCCACTATCTGAGTGCCTATTCAAATTTGGCTTTACTTTATGAGAATAAACGCCAGCTAGATAAGGCAGCTTTTTATTGGAGAAAAAGAGCAAAATTAGGCACTGCAGATGATCCCTGGACACAAAAGGCAAAACAACGCTTAGGCGATATTGAGATGGTCCAGCAAGATTATTATTTTGCCTCTCGCGAGCAAGAGGTAATTGGTCTGGTTGAGGATGTAACCGTTCAAAAGTCCATACTCGGGGAGGATAATAAAGCGCTCGCCCAGAAATATTTTACAGAAGCCAAGCGAAATTATAAGAATAAGGATTATGCCGCGGCGATAAAAAAAGCGTTAGATGCCCAGCAGCTAGAACCCAACAATAAAGAGATAGAGGCATTCATTGATAAAGTCCAATTAAGAGCATTATCACATTAAATGAAGCCCATCCGCCAAAGAACTGTGGCGGATGCTGGCTGAATTTACCCTTGGCATTTTTTATTACAAAATGATTCTGAAAAATGTCAAAGGTTTCCCGACACCATAATTTTACAAATTGCGTGTCGGGATCCCGATTTGGATAATTTAAAGGATTGAATCGGGACAATTCGCACATATAACTTATGTCGGAGCATATTAAAATTATTGCTCCATAAGTTATATGCTTATTTTAAAAAGACCACAAACTTTTATACCTACCATATAGCCTTGTGAACTCCGATAATTAATTAATGGGTAATCAGCAATTATATCTCATTGATGCTACTGCTTTTTGTTATCGGGCATTTTATGCCCTGAAGGGCCTTTCTACATCTTTTGGCCAGCCCACAAATGCCATCTATGGGTTTATGAATATGTTAAGCAAAATTTTAAAAGAAAAAAAACCAGAGTACTTGGCGGTTTGTTTTGATGTCTCCCGGGATACCTTCAGACTTAAAAAATTTGCGCAATACAAAATACAGCGTCCGCCCATGCCCGATGCTTTATCCAGCCAGATACCTTTAATTAAAGAAATCGTTGCTGCCTATGGCATTATCATATTTGAGAAAGAGGGTTACGAGGCAGATGATATTATCGCTACATTAACTAAAAGAGCAAAAGAAAAAGGGATCCCGGTAACCATTATCAGTTCTGATAAAGACGTATTACAATTAGTAGATGATGATACCGTTGTATTTAGCCCTTATAAAGATGAAGGCGTAGTTTATGACGATAAGAAAGTCTCTGAACGCTTTGGTGTAAGCCCGAGGCAAATGGTGGATATTGTCGCGCTGATGGGAGATGATGTGGATAATATTCCCGGCGTGCCCGGAATCGGCGAGAAGACCGCGGTAGAGTTGATCAAAACCTTCGGTTCTTTAGAAAAATTATTAGATGATATTGATAAAATAAAACAAGAGAAGATAAAGAAGGCGATAAGTGATAATCTTGATAAGATAAAGTTAAGTAGAGAGTTAGCGGTTTTGGATAAAGAGATAAATTTGGATTTTAATTTGGATAAATTAAGTATAGGTAAACCAAATTTTAAAGAATTATTTAGGTTATTCAAATACCTTGAGTTTAAGACCCTATTAAAGGATTTGCCCCTTCAAGAAGATAAGCCCACGCATATAAAAGTCCAAATATATAAGGATAAAGAATTAAAAAAACTAATGGAATCCAGCAGTGAATTATTTTTGTGTGGGCAAGGCCTAGATGATATGGTTTTTTCTGTGCAGGATAAATTCTTCCGCTTGGATAAAACAAGCGCCAACAATATAAAAATTGTTTTATCAAATCCTAAAGTAAAAAAAATAAGCCACGACCTTAAGAAGATCAAAATAACCTTGGCCAAGGAAAATATTAATTTAGAAGGGCTGGATTTTGATACAAAGATTTGCGCTTATCTCTTAAATCCCTCTAAATCCGAATATAGCCTCGGGGATATAGCCTGGGATTATTTAGGTAACCCCCCCGCTAAATCTATGGATAACCAGAATGCCATAAGTTTAATCCGGGAATTAAAGCCAAAGTTAGAAAGCCAACTACGCGATAAGTCTCTCTTGGGCCTTTTTACGGATATTGAGATGCCGCTTATTGACGTATTGGCAGATATGGAGCTAAATGGCATAAAATTAGATTTAAGGGTCTTAAAAGAGCTTTCGCAAGATATAGAAAAGAGGCTAATAAAATTAATTGAAGATATTTATGCCATAAGCGGAACCCAATTTAACATAAATTCACCGAAACAATTAAGGAATATCCTTTTTGACAGATTAAAATTACCGGTTGTGAAAAGAAGTAAGACCGGGCCGTCAACCGATGAAGAGGTATTAAGAAATTTAGCCACCAAGCACCATTTGCCGGCATTGTTACTTGAATATCGCCAATTAATGAAGCTTAAAACCACCTATATAGATACCTTGCCTGAATTGGTGGATCCTAAGACAGGTAGGGTGCATACCTCTTTTAACCAAACCGCAACCGAGACGGGGAGGCTTTCATCCAGCAATCCTAACCTACAGAATATTCCTATAAAAACAGATATCGGCAGAAAGGTCAGGCAGGCAATCATTGCCTCTAGTGAAGAGAAATATCTTTTGTCTTGCGATTATTCACAGGTAGAATTAAGAATTCTGGCGCACCTCTCTAAAGATAAAAATTTAATTTCCGCATTTAAGCAAGGCAAGGATATCCATAAAGCCACAGCTTCTTTAATCTACGGATTAGATGAAAACGAGATTGCTGACTCCATGCGCGAGGTGGCCAAAAGAGTGAATTTTGGGATTGTTTATGGCTTAACTGCGTATGGACTGAGTCGAGATTTAGGTATAGCGGTGGATGAGGCGCAGGGATTTATTGATGCTTATTTTTTAAGATACCCTCAAGTAAAAGAATATATCCAGGAGCAGATAAAAAAGGCACAAAAAAACGGCTTTGTTACTACCATACTAGAAAGGCGCAGATATATCCCAGAGATTAATAACAAAAATCAAAATATAAGACAGTTTGCCGAGCGCCAGGCAGTGAATACGCCTATACAAGGTTCGGCTTCAGACCTGATAAAATTAGCGATGATTGAAATACATAAACAGATAAACACCAGAACCTTAGAAGCCAAGATGATTTTGCAAATTCATGATGAATTAGTATTCGATGTGCCAAAACAAGAATTAAAAGAATCAGTTGAGATAATCAAGGATAAGATGGAAAATGTATTAAAGTTAGATGTACCGATAAAGGTGGAGATTAAAATAGGCAAAAACTGGTCCCGAATGTTGCCAATTAATACAGAGTTACTTCGGGATCCCGAAGTTTTTCTAAGTAGTTGCTTCATTCAGGATTAGAGATGGAGCCTGCCTGACGGTAGGCAGGGAGGTCAAATGAAAATAGTAATGTGTGCATCTGAGGTTGTGCCTTTTGCCAAGACCGGAGGCCTGGCAGATGTAGCCGGGGCTTTGCCTTTGGCGTTAGAGAAACTTAATCACGAAGTAATTATAATAATGCCTAAATATAAGTCCATTTCTTGTCCAGGAGAATATGCCACGCTGGGGGAGAATATCAAGGTGTATTTTATTGAAAATGATGCCTACTTTAATCGGCCCGGGCTTTATGGAGAGAAGACAGGAGATTATCCTGATAATCTGGATAGATTTTCGTTTTTCTCTAGAAAGGCCTTAGATTTACTTAAAAAAATAAATTACAAACCCGATTGTATACATTGCCACGACTGGCAGATGTCTTTAATTCCCGTATATTTAAAAACTATTTATAAAAACAAACCTTTTTATAAAAAAATAAAGACCATCTTGACTGTTCATAATATTGGTTATCAGGGGATTTTTAATAAGGAAGAATTTCCCAAGTTAGGCCTAGATTGGTCGTTGTTTAATATGGAGGCCTTAGAGTTTTATAATAAGATAAATATCCTAAAGGGTGGAATTATCTTTTCGGATGTAATCAACACCGTAAGCCCTACTTATAGCAAGGAGATGATGACAAAAGAGCAGGGTTTTGGTTTAGAAGGTGTTTTACAAAAAAATAAGGATAAACTTTTCGGTATCTTAAATGGTTTGGATTATGACCTTTGGGATCCGGCTAAAGATAATTTTATCGCTAAGAAATATTCCTCGGATTCACTGCAGGATAAAATGATTAACAAAACCGCACTGCAAAAAGAATGTAAATTACCACTAAAGGAGAATATCCCTATTTTTGGATTTGTTGGTCGCCTGGCGGAGCAAAAAGGGATTGATCTCATTGAACAAGTGGTAGAGAAAATTTATCAATTGAGCATCCAATTAGTTGTTCTGGGAACAGGCGACTTAAAATATCATGTTTTGCTTGAGGCAATAGCTTCTAAATATCCCGAGCAGATCCGTTTATATTTAAAATTTGATGATCCGCTTGCGCATCGGATATACAGTGGCTGCGACGTTTTCTTAATGCCTTCGCGTTATGAGCCTTGCGGATTAGGCCAGATGATTAGTTTTAAATATGGCACAGCGGTGGTGGCGCGTAAGACCGGAGGTCTAGCCGATACCGTGGTTGATTTCAATCCGCTTAAAGACGAAGGTAATGGTTTTGTTTTCCAGAACCCTACTCATGAAGGTCTTCTGGAGGCTATGCTGAGAGCAGTTTTGGCTTATCAAGATAAAAAGAAATGGCAGGCTTTAATGTTAAGATGTAGCCAGTTGGATTTTTCCTGGCAGGAATCAGCCAAAAGATATATTGAGCTTTACCAAAAATTATAAGTGGCCGGTAGTATAAAATCCAGCCAAACCGAGGCAAGAATGATAATTGGCATAACCGGTAGTTTTGGTAGTGGTAAGACGACAGTTGCCGGGATGTTTAAGTCTTTTGGCGTAGAGGTAATAGATGTGGATAAAATTGCGCACCGGATTATTAAACCCCGCAGTAAAATTTATAAAAAGATAATTAGTGCCTTTGGCAAGGACATTCTTAAGAATAATAAAACTATAGATAGACATAAGTTGGCCCAGATTGTATTCAATAATAAAAATTTATTAAAAAAAATAAACCGGATTATGCACCCCGAGATAATCGGGATGATAAAAAATCGGATAAAAACTTCCCGGTCCAAACTGATTATTTTAGATACGCCTTTACTTATTGAGGCGGGCCTTAAGGACAGGGTAGATAAATTAATTGTGGTTAAGGTAGACAGAAGACACCAGATACAGAGGTTGCTTAATAAAACATCGCTTACGAGAGCAGAAATTTTAAGAAGGATAAAGGCACAGATATCTCTGCGAGATAAAGTCCGCTTAGCGGATTTTGTAATAGATAATAGTGGGACAATTGACGATACAGAGAGACAGGTCAAAAAAATCGCGGGAAAACTTAAATTGGCCCCTCGCTTCTGATAATTTGACCGAGAGAAGCTCGGGATCAATTCGCCCCGAAGTATCTTCGGGCTCATTGAGGAGGTTAGTGTGGAAAAATTAGATATCGGTAATTTAAAGGAAATGAAGATTGTGGAGTTGAATAAATTAGCCAGAGAATTGAATGTCAATGGGTTAGCCGGGCTAAAAAAACAAGACCTCATTTTCAAAATACTCCAGGCCCAGGCGGAGAAAGAAGGCCTGATGTTTGGAGAGGGTATCCTGGAGATACTCCCCGAGGGATTTGGTTTTTTAAGGTCTCCGAATTATAATTATCTACCTTGCCCGGATGATATCTATATATCTCCGTCGCAGATAAGAAAGTTTGATTTAAGAACCGGGGATACGGTTAGCGGCCAGATACGTCCACCTAAAGAGGGAGAAAAATATTTTGCGCTTTTAAAGGTTGAAGCAGTCAACTTTGAAAATCCGGAGGAGATAAAAGAAAAAGTACTTTTTGACAATCTTACCCCCATATACCCTCATGAGCGTTTTATATTAGAGACCAAGCCCGAAGAGATATCTATGCGCGTTATGAGTTTATTGACCCCTTTGGGAAAAGGCCAGCGCGGTATGATTGTGGCCCAACCCTATAGTGGCAAGACAGTACTATTACAGAAGATTGCTAATGCTATAATGAGCAATCATCCTGATGTTATATTGATTGTTCTCTTGATCGATGAACGGCCAGAAGAGGTTACTGATATGCAAAGAAATGTTAAAGGCGAAGTAATTTCTTCTACCTTTGATGAGGCACCCGAAAGGCACATTCAAGTTGCCGAGATTGTCTTGGAGAAAGCAAAAAGACTTGTAGAGCACAAGAGAGATGTGGTGGTTCTTCTGGATAGTATAACCCGCTTAGCCAGGGCATACAACGCCGTCGTGCCGCATAGCGGAAAAGTTCTTTCCGGAGGTATAGATTCCAATGCCCTCCAGAAACCCAAGCGTTTCTTTGGGGCGGCACGGGCAGTGGAAGAGGGGGGAAGTTTAACGATTATTGCTACGGCATTGGTAGATACGGGTAGCCGTATGGATGATGTTATCTTCGAAGAATTTAAAGGCACCGGTAATATGGAGCTACAGCTCGACAGAAACTTATTTCAGCGCCGCATTTATCCCGCTATGGACATAAAACGTTCCAATACCCGACACGAAGAGTTGCTTTTAAAAAATGATGAATTGCAAAAGGTATGGATACTGAGAAAGGTCTTAAATGAATTGAATAATGTAGAGGCCATGGAGCTTTTAATTGAGAAACTAGCTAAGACTAAGAATAACGAAGAATTTTTAAATAGTATGAACCAATAAGTGAGCACATAAGTTATGGAGCAAGCTATTTATAGGATAGGCGACATAACTTATAAGTGCGAATCCTTCGACAAGCTCAGGATGGTTCGAAGGATGGTGAGCATAGTCGAACCACTTATCCCGCCGAATGCGCTAAAATTATGGAACAGAATTTTAGCGCGGTTTATGAGGCGGGATAGGATTAACAACGTGTATCCCTCGCCTAATCATCCCAAAAATCTCTGTGATATTTTTGGGATAGGCTTCGGGATCAATTCGCCCCGCCAAAGGCGGGGCTCATTTAAGGAGGCTAACGCCATGAAAGATAAAATACATCCCAATTACAAAGAAAGTACTATTGTTTGTGCTTGTGGAGAAACTATTCATACCCGTTCCACTAAGCCAAATATTAGGGTGGAAATATGTTCAAAGTGTCATCCGTTTTTTACGGGTAAACAGAAGTTTGTGGATTCAGCAGGTAGGGTGGATAAGTTTATGAAGAAGTATGGGAAGAAACAAGCGAACAACTTACTCGCACCTTAAGCGGACTACACTTTATCCCGACAGCAAAGCGCTGCGAAAATTTATGCCGCTTCGCGTCAAAATTTTCTTGCAGCTGTCGGGATAATTCGCCCGAACAACTTACTCACACTATCGTGTTCGTAAGTTGTGGGCTCATTATATGCTTGAGCAATTACAAAAAATAGAAGCCCGTTATCAGGAATTAGAAAATCTTTTAGTTTCTCCCGAAGTAATTTCCGATAAGGAGCAATACAATAAATATGCCAAAGAGCTATCGGGGCTTAAGGATTCAGTATTGTTGTTTCGTCAGCACAAGAGGGTATCAAAAGAAACTGAAGACTTAGAAAATGTGTTAAAGGAGAAACACGATAAAGAATTTTTAGAGTTAGCTAAAAATGAACTCCAAGATTTAGAGTATAAAAAGAATGACCTAGAACAGAGGCTTAAGGATATTTTATCCGGTGAAGATAAAGATTTGAGTAAAGACATAATCGTAGAGATACGCCAGGGTACAGGTGGCATGGAAGCAGGATTATTTGCCGCTGACCTTTATCGCATGTATACCAAGTATGTTAGCCGTAAGGGCTGGTCCCTAGAGCTTATGTCTTCGCATCCTACGGGATTAGGAGGATTTAAAGAGATAGTCTTTAGCGTAAAAGGTAAAGGTGCCTATAAGAGACTTCAATTTGAAAGTGGCGTGCATCGTGTGCAGCGCGTTCCTACCACTGAGGCGCAAGGTCGAATACACACCTCAACGGCTACCGTAGCGGTGTTAATCGAGCCCGAGGATATGGATTTGGTTATCGAGCCCAAAGATTTAAGGATAGATACCTATAGGTCTTCAGGCCCGGGCGGACAACATATGCAGAAAACAGATTCGGCGGTAAGGATTACGCATTTGCCTACGGGTATTGTGGTTGCCTGCCAGGATGAACGCTCGCAGCTGAAAAATAAAACTAAGGCCATGAGAATTCTGGGTGCCCGTTTGCTGGATATGAGGCAACAAGAAGAGTTAAAAAGGATTTCTCAAGCCAGGAAATCCCAGATTGGCTCCGGAGACCGTAGCGAGAAAATACGCACTTATAATTTCCCTGACCGGCGTGTCACCGACCACCGCATAAATTTGACATTACATAGGTTAGAAGCAATGCTGGAAGGCGACTTGGATGAGATGTCAGACGCTCTGATAAGAGCAGCTGAGAATAAAAATAGAGAATAGTAAGATTACCCCACGCTTCCGTGAGAGGGAATGTAGAGAAAAAATGACCGAAACAGAATTATTATTTACGGAAATACTCAATTACAATAGAGTAGACTTATACCTAAATAAGGACTTGCCTTTAGGCAGGAATAAGTCTGGTTTAATATCTTCTGTGTTAAAAAGAAGGATTTCCGGTGAGCCTATACAGTATATATTGGGTAAAACCGAATTTATGGGATTGGAGTTCAGGCTAAATAGGGATGTGTTTATACCTCGGCCGGAAACGGAGATTCTGGTTGAGACAGCTATAAAAATAGTTCATGGTTCACGGTTCATGGTTCACGGTATTTTGGATTTATGTACGGGTTCGGGTTGCATTGCTGTAAGTTTGGTTAAATTTATTAAAAATGTAAGAGTTACTGCGACTGATATTTCAAATGAAGCATTAGGAATCGCAAAACAGAATGCTTTATTAAATAACGTAGAAGTTAATTTTCTACAAAGTAATTTATTTGTAAACCATGAACTAAGAACTATG
>Ga0315294_10003955_pt1 | contig 16136 bp, 10 predicted proteins | sample YL17G13_40_MG_FD_203626 | JGI IMG/M metagenome (GOLD analysis project Ga0315294, IMG submission 203626) | Sediment microbial communities from Yellowstone Lake, YNP, Wyoming, USA - YL17G13_40 | ecosystem: Environmental > Aquatic > Freshwater > Lake > Sediment | place: USA: Wyoming | collected... | reverse complement strand
ATGTACAAAAAGCTGATCTGGCCTTTTCACCGGAATTTCTTTGAATTCATCAAGAAAAATGCGAAGTCGAAGGTTTATGTTTTCTTCCCTTGCGACGGGGATATTCGGGAGGTCATCCCGCTTCTCATCGACGCCGGCGTCGATATTCTGAACCCGGTTCAGGTCAATTGCCCGGGGATGGCGGATACGCGAGCCCTACAGAGCGAGTTCGGCCGCGAACTGACGTTCTGGGGCGGAAGCTGCGAAAGCCAGTCCGTGCTACCTTTCGGACCGCCGGCCCAGGTCCGCGAAGAGACTCGGCGCAGAATCGAAGACCTGGACCCCGGGGGCGGTTTCGTGTTCGCGCCCATCCATGTCATCCAGGCTGAGGTTCCGGCCGAAAACATTATGGCCTGGCGGGAGACTCTTCAAACCTATGGCTGCTATTGAGAAAAGACCGCGGGGAGGTTGCCGTATGGCAAACGACTGCTGGCTAAAGGAGGTGATAACGGAGAATAAAATTCTGAGGACGCATGCACTTGGGTATGGGTATTTGATTCCGTGAAAAAGGAGGAATAAGGCATGATGAAAACACAAGGTCTTTTCATCGTCGCGGTCTGCCTGATCCTCGCGTCGATCGCGAGCGCTCAGGAATTGCAATCCGGCTCGATCAGGGGCCGGATCATCGATGACACCGGGCAGGCCCTCCCGGGCGTCTCCATCACGATCTCCGGGCCTGCGCTCATCGGCAAGGTCACGGCCATGACCAACGCCGAAGGGTTCTTCCGGGCCCCCAACCTGACGCCTGGAAGGGATTATGAAATCAGAGCCGAGATTGGAGGCTTTGAAACGACTATCCAGACGGGAATCATCGTCAATGTCGGCAAGACTTTATCGATCGAGATAAAGATGAAGGCATCGACGCTCCGGCAAGAAGTCACGATAACGGCGCCTTCCCCCACGGTCGACGTCGTAAAATCAACGTTGTCCACAACCGTTACAGGAGAAGTCATGACGGCGCTTCCCCTCTCCCGCAACATGGCCGGAATCCGTCAGTTTGCCACAGGCGCCGTCGGCGCCAGCTTCTATGGAGGGGGGAGCTCGGAAAGCGGCGGTGTCATGGACGGCATCAACGTGACCGAGACCGACAATGGAGGGCTTAACCTGGGTGGCGGGACCGGGATCGCCTGGGACATGGTTGAAGAAATCGAGGTCATCGGCGCCGGCGCTTCCGCCCAATTCTATAACTCCGCAAGCGGGACGATCAACATCGTCATGAAATCGGGCAGCAACAAGCTTTCCGGCGAGCTCTCCGCGTACTACGCGAACAAGGACTTCGCCAATGTCCATCTGCCCGCGCCGGACATCCAAGCCCTCAATCTCGCCATGCCGTCGATTCCGGTCTACTCCTTCGATGGGGCTTTCTCCTTGGGCGGTCCGATCATTCAAGATAAGCTCTGGTTCATGGGCGAATTTCGCTATATCAAGACCAAGAACACCGGCGATTTCCGGCCCACCGTTATCAACGGAAAGCAATATAACAATTACGACCGCATCTTCCCCGCGTTTGTGGGCTTCCTGAAGTTATCGGCCCAGCTGACCAAGAACATCCGGGCTTCAGCCATGGGACATGCGGCCTATGCGGACAATCCTTACTTCTACACCGGCTGGGGTGTCACCGACGAGGCAAACCTTCACACCAGGCCTTTCCGCAGCTATTGGGCCGGATCGGTCTTGTGGTCCGTCGACAGCAATACGATGCTCGACCTCAGGGCCGGCGGGCTGTATTTCAAATGGAAAGGGGATACCACCGAGGCCGGCGATCCCGACTCTCCGACCTTCACCGATTCCTACACCCAATATAGCTGGGGCAACACGTCTCAGGGCGCGGCGTCCCATGTGTACACGTTCAAGCCCTCGATCAATATCTCGCTGACGGCCACCAGATACGTGGACAGTTTTCTCGGGGGCGACCACGAGTTCAAAGTCGGCGTAGATTGGGAAAGGCTCCGCGGCGAGTGGGGATTCTATGCGACGAAGCCGTTGACTTGGACCTATTACAACGGCAGCCCCTATTACTATCGGGGCTTGAACAACGGCGTGACGGATCCGGTCTACGGCGATGGGCGTCTGACGTATGCCGTGATGGGGACGACCGAGGGGGCGAGCGCGCAGATCGGACTCACCTCCCGGATCGGAGGCTTCATCCAGGACTCCTTCACTCTCAAGCGCCTGACCGTCAACCTGGGCGTGCGGGTCGATTACTTGAAGGCCTGGAGCCCGGGCCGGACGAAGGGCGCGGCGACGGATCCCCTGGCCCTGGCCCTCGGCGCCACATATTTCGAGCCCCTTTACGGCATGAACCCCTATGGCTCGGTTGCGTACGATACGTGGGATAACGCTTTTCCTTACAACACGTTCATCTCCCCGCGCCTCGGCCTGACCTACAACCTCTTCGGAGACGGTAAGACCGCTCTCAAGGTCTCGTTCTCCCGCCAGCAGGAGGGCTTTTTCACGAACCATTTCGCCAGCATGTATCCGCTGACCAACAGGTCGTTCACCTGGAACTGGTGGGATGACAATAACAACGGGATCCCCGACCTGCCGGGGGTCGATCGCTACAAGGAGGCCCTGGGAGCCACGCCCTTGGCCATGATCTCCACGGCCTATCTGGATGCCATCGATCCTAACGCCAAGATCCCTTACATCGATGAGCTCACGGCCTCCATCGAACACGAGCTCGTCAAGGATGTCCGGGTGGCCGTCCGCTATTTTCATAAGGACCGCAAGAACATCCTGGCCAGCGTCCTCTGGGACAAGCCGACCGACCGGTACTGGTACACGTATGACGGGGCCCCCGATTGGTGGGTTCCCTTCACGACGACGATCCCGGCTTACGGCAATTTCCCGGCCAAGGAAGTGACCATGTACTTCCAGTCCCCGAACGCGCCCGCCCAGCTCTCCCGCCTGACCAACGTTCCCGAAGCCAAGTATCAATACCGCTCCGTCGAGGTCAGCCTCGATAAGAGAATGTCCAACGGCTGGCAGCTCGGCGGCTCCCTCAACTTCACGAAGCTCACCGGGAACTATCCCATCACCGTGTCCGATTTCAGCTCCTACGGCATCTTCGCCTCTCCGAACGCCTTCGTGAACGCCGACGGGGATATGCCTTACAGCCGGCCCGTCCTGATCAAGCTTTACGGAACGTTCAAACTGCCCTATCAGCTCATGTTGTCGTTCTTTTACATGCACACCGACGGCTCGCCCTGGGGACGGACGGTCACGGTCAACCCGCCGGCGTCCTGGGTCTCCGCCCAAAAGGTCAAGTCGACGAGCTACCGGATCAACGTCGAAGCGCCGGGCACGAGGTGGAACGAAGCCTCCGACAGCCTCGACCTGAGGATCGAGAAAGATATCAAGCTCGGTCCCGGGACGCTCGGGGCCTATGTGGATATCTTCAACCTTCTCGGCGCTTATAACCTGACCATCAATAAGAATCCGGCCGGGACCTGGAAGCCGACGGACCAGAATACGACGAGCGGGACCTATACGCCAGGGTCTCTTGGCTTGGTCGGCTTTACAGGCAGCCGGCAGTTCTGGTTCTCCTTGAAATACCGGTTCTGAAGCGGGATGCTCTGAGGCCCTGGGGCTACGAACCCGTCCGCTATCGTGGCCATTGGTGACAAGTGAGACATAGAAATGAAAACCAAGATGAACCGAAGAAAATTCTTAGGTACGGTTGCAGCCGCGTCAGCGACTTTGGCACCGCTGGCGCAAAGCTTAACGGCTGGGCAAAAAACGGCGGTAAAAGCCAACCCGCTTTCCAAACCCAACATCATCCTCATAATGGCGGATGATCTAGGCTATGCGGGATTGGGAAGTTATGGTCAGAGACTGATCCTGACTCCCCAAATCGACAAAATGGCCGCTTCCGGAATGCGTTTCACAAACTTCTATGCGGGCAATACCGTATGCGTGCCCTCACGAGTCAGCATGTTGATGGGGATGCATCCCGGTCATGCTCCTGTTCGCGACAACGTCTTACCTCATCTTCCGAATTTTTCGGGCTATATGGAGGAATATCCCGGAGATTTGTGGCCCCCGAAACTTCCGACCCTGGGCCAGGTCATGAAAAAAGCCGGATACAAGACCGCTCAATTTGGAAAACTGGAAGCCGGCATCCCTCTGCCAAAAGGAAAGATGACCGAGCATGGATGGGATTACTGGTTCGGATTCAAGGAAACCGATGACGCCGCTCAGTATTATCCCCTTGAATTGTGGAAGAACGACGAAAAAATACCCCTCGAGGAGAATAGGCCCGAAGACATCCGCCGGTCGGGGATTGTTGGGAATCGAGGGGTCTATTCGGAGGATCTGTTCATAGAGGAAATTCTGAATTTCATCAGGAACAACAAAGATCCGTTCGAAGGGAAATTGCTGAAGGAGATAAATATATGAACCACAAGACGTGTACCCGCCGTGATTCCCTAAAAACAATCGGGCTGAGCCTTGCTTCCTTGATGATGCCGGTCTGCAAGCGTCCCATGGAAATCAGCGAGAAGAGCCAGCGACGGCCCAACGTGGTCGTGTTTTTGACCGATGACCAGGGGACCCTGGATGTCAATTGTTACGGTTCCAAGGATTTGTTCACACCGAACCTGGACTCCCTGGCAACGTCCGGCGTCCGCTTCACCCAGTTCTATGCCCATATCGTCTGCTGCCCTGCCCGGGCGATGCTGCTCACCGGCCGGGATCCCCAGAGATCGGGCGTCTACACCTGGACACAGGCCAATGCCAAAGCGAAGATGGGGATCAACATGGCCCTCGAAGAGGTCACCTTGGCTGAGGCGCTCAAGGCGGCCAGCTACAGAACCGCTATTTTCGGAAAATGGCATTTGGGAGCTGCCTTGGGCTACGGGCCGATAAATCAGGGTTTCGACGAGTTTTTCGGGATCCGAAACGGATTCATCGACAACTACAACCACTACCAACTCCACGGTAATGGATTCCATGATCTCTACCGCGGAGAAGAAGAGGTTGTTGAAAACGGACAATATTTTCCAGATTTGGTTGTCGCCGAAGCGAAGAGGTTCATCGAAATGAACAGGTCCCAGCCTTTCTTTCTTTATGTCGCGTTCAACCTCCCCCATTACCCCCAACAGGCGGATTCGAAGTTCGACGACATGTACGCCTCCTTGCCAATGCCGAGGCGGGCCTACGCCAGGGTTGTTACGACCGTGGATAATCGCATGGGACAGATCCTGAAAAGACTGGAAGAACTCGGCCTGCGGGAGAATACTATCATCATTTTCGCCAGCGATAATGGTCATTCCAGCGAAACATATCAAATCAAGCCGGCCAATCACAGCAGCGGACTTCCCCAGGGGCAGGACTATGGCGCCAACGGGGGCGGCGGCAACACCGGCAAGTGGAGGGGGGCCAAGGGGAGCTACTTTGAAGGTGGAATCCGCGTCCCGGCGATGATCAGCTATCCCCCCAAGGTGCCGGCAGGCGCCGTTCGCGACCAGGCGATTACCATGGCCGATTTTTACCCGACCATTCTCGAACTCTGCGGTGTGGCGCCCCCCGACCGGGAGCTCGACGGACGGAGCTTGCTTCCGGTCCTGAATTCGGCGCAGGCACCCGGTCCCCATAAGACGCTTCACTGGCAGTGGGAGGAGCAGGAAGTAAGCTGGGCTGCGCGAGAAGGGGATTGGAAGTTGATCTACAATGGAAGTGACACAACGGACCCGTGGCAAAACCATCCTGAGCCAGGTCGGAAGATTCCCAAAGTTTTTCTTGGAAATCTCTCCGAAGAGGAACCGGAATACAAGAACCATGCCGAGGAGAAGCCGGTGATCGTCCAGCGCTTGATGAAACTCCATGAAGAATGGGCCATGAAGGTCGATCCCCGTTATAAGAAAAAAAGGGATGTTTCCCGCATGGCCCAACCTTCTGATTGAGGTGGACTTCCGAGCCGCAGACGCCGATAGGGCGTACGCGAACGAGGACGTCTTTTTTCTTGGGAGTAGGCGCGGGATATCGGGGAATTCGATCGTACCCGGATTGATCATGAGGGCTTGCTTCATGGATCCCTCCCTTAGGATGTGGACTTCTTGGGAGAGGGGGGCTGGATCGTGGCGCTCGGCCGCCCCGCCCGGGACCGACTGTCGAAATTCTCGCCTTTCAGTTCGGAGACTCGGGACTCATGATCCGTTTACGGGCAGTCAAATCGGAGAGGGAAGGATTTCTCCTCCCCTCCCCTCCCCTCCCCTGGGGGATCCGTGTCCCGATGATTGCTTTCTGGCCGGGCACCATAAGGCCATCCAGCGTCAGCGACCTTCCGGCCGCAGGCTGGGACTTTATGGCCACTTTGGCTGACCTGGCAGGGGTTCAGGCTCCCCGGAATACCGATGGCATCTCTCTCGTTCCGACTCTAATCGGCAAAAACGATCGTCAAGCCCAAAGAGAATACCTGTACTGGGAATACCACTGGGGCAAACAGCAGGCTGTCAGGATCGGCCGACATAAAGGAGTTCGATTCGGCGGGACGAAAGAACCCATCGAGCTGTATGACCTCATGACGGATGTTGGCGAAAGGACCAATATCGCTTCGAGCCGTCCTGAGCTTGTAAAAAAAATCGATTCCATCATGGAGGCGGCTCGCAAAGATTCGGAATTTACCCGGTACTGGCCTTTGCCGGAGCACCGACTCTACAACGTGAAATGGGACAAGTGGATATTTGATCAATTGGAAAAAGGGATCGACTGGGACAAACATTGATACCTTTGAGCCGATAGCTGTGGCCCTTGATGTTGATCACTCGCGAATGATGCAGAAGCGGGTCGAGGATTGCCGAGGCGATGACAGCGTCGCCGCGCTTCGGCGCTTAACGAAACCTCCGCCGCGTGCGGGCGCATCGGCTCAGGATTTTTCGCCGGACGGCGGACGATAGGCTTCCAACTCCCGATCGGTCATCTGCTCAAGTTTGAGGAGCTCGGGGTATTTCTCGTCAGTGTCGCCGTAGAGTTTCTTGAGGCGGAAAAGCTCGGCCTTGAGTTGCCGGACCGTCTCCGCATACGCCGGGTCCTTGTACACGTTCTTCAGTTCCTGGGGATCTTTCTCCAAATCGTAGAGTTCCCAGCCGGGCGGGGTTTGCGTGGGCAGGGCGCCTCGGGCGTCAAGCGGCATTCCGTAGAAGAAGATGAGCTTGTGCTTCTTCGTGCGCACGCCGAAATGGGCAGGCACATTCAGGTGGGTCAGGTGCATCCAGTAGCGATAGTACAGGCTCTCCGGCCAGTCCGCAGGCGTCTTGCCGACAAGATTGGAACGGAAACTGCGGCCCTGCATATCCGGGTCGGGCTTTTGTCCGACGTAGTCGAGAAACGTCGGGGCGAAATCAACGTTGGTGATGATGTCGTCATTCGTTCCGGCGGGTTTGATTTCGCCGGGATAGCGGATGACAAACGGCATTTGGAGCGATTCCTCGAAAATCCATCGTTTGTCTTCGTAGTTGTGCTCGCCCAGAAACATACCCTGATCGGACGTAAAGACGACCATGGTGTTGTTCGCCAGGTTTTCCTTCGTCAGGTAATCGAGCAACCGGCCGACATTTTCGTCCACGGCCTTCACGCAACGGAGATATTTCTTCATGTAGGCCTGGTAGGCCTTTCGGAGGTCATTCGGGTCGGAACTGGGTTTGGGGCCGAGAATGCCCTGCCCGAAATCGCGCGACCCGGGGGAACGGTGGCTCTTGTCTTCAAACAGGCTGGGCGGTTCCGGGATCTCAACGTTCTCGAGGAGCTGTGCGTGCCGCGGATGGAATTGCCACGGACCGTGGGGCGCCTTGTGGTGGCACATGAGCATGAACGGCTTGGTCTTGTCGCGCTTGTCGAGCCACTCGATCGAGAGATCGGTGACAATATCGGTGATATACCCTTGGCGCTCGACCAGGGGGCGCTTCTTCCAAGTCTGGCTCTTCTCGAGGAACTCCGGGTTGAAATAGCGGCCCTGGCCTTCGAGGACCTTGTATTCGTCAAAGCTTTGGGGCTCGGTTCCAAGGTGCCACTTGCCGAAGACCGCCGTGGTATAGCCGGAGTGTTGGAGCATCTTCACAAAGGTCTGACGCGCGGGGTCGATCTCGTAGTCGAGGGTTAAAACCCCATTCTTGTTGCTGAACTGCCCGGTAAGGATGGTCGCGCGGCTGGGGACGCAAATCGAATTTACACAGAAGCAGCGGGTCAGGCGTACGCCCTGTTGTGCGATACTGTCAATGTTCTCTCACCGCCTCCAACCCCCTCAGCACCCAGGACGATCTCGCCGCGTCCCTCGTCCGGGACTGCGGCATTCCCGTTTTTTTAACAGTCGATAATCGGATTCCTTACTACGTCGATGGTAACAAGCAGGATGGACCATCCTATCGTGGCCCGAGCAACAGCCGGGCGGGAGGGTTTGGCGGCGGCGGAGGAGGTGGTGGCGGCGGGCCGATTCCCCGAAGCGCCTGGCAATCGGTAGCCGGAGGCGAAAGCGGCTGGGCTACACCCGACCCAGTCGACAACAACATTATCTGGTCGAGCGCTTCGGGATCGGGCAGCGTCGGTGGCATCGTTGAGCGCTATGACTTGACGACGGGGCAAGCGCGCAACGTCGAAGTGTGGCCCGACCAGACCGGAGGCTGGCCGGCTGCGGATTTGAAATATCGCTTCAATTGGACCATGCCATTAACAATCTCACCACACGATCACAATAAGCTTTACGTCGGCAGCCAGTACGTGCACCAGACAACCGATGGTGGCAATAGTTGGCAGGTGATCAGCCCGGATCTCACGACAAACGACAAGAGCAAGCAGGGATTTTCAGGCGGGCTGACCGGAGACAATATCGGAGTCGAGTACGCGCCGGTCGTGATGGCCATCGCCGAATCGCCAAAAGAGGCTGGCCTCATTTGGGCGGGCACGAATGATGGCCAAGTGCAGATAACGCGTGACGGCGGAAAGAACTGGACCAACGTCACGAAGAATATTCCGAATCTGCTTCCGTGGGGCACTATCGAAGCCGCGCCTTAACAGGTGAGTTATATCTCATCAGCTCAAAATCCCTGAATTGCTTATGTCCCACTCCCGTTGTTCCTTTCTTCGAATCCTCCGTCAACGATGGTTGACGTTTTTCTTGGCGAATCGACACCTTTCATTCCGAGGGTACCGCCGTCCGTCCCTGGAATTTGTCCTTTGGGCTCCCCTGGCGCATTTCTTGATCTTCTCTCTCGGATGTGCCGGGAATCTACCACCCTCGCCATCCGGAAAAGACCGTCCTCTACCGGGTCCTTTTCCATCATTTCGAGCGCTTCGTCGCGGAATATGAGGGCCGATTCGAGCGGACTTACGGCTATTACCGGCCGATCATCACGGACGTCGTGGAGAAGTATCTTGACTGCGGCAATCCGTGCTGCGGGTTCGCCCGGATCCGCTGTCCGCGCTGCCGGGCCGAGCATCTCCTGATGTTTTCCTGCAAGACCCGGGGGTTTTGTCCCGCCTGTCATGCCAAGCGTCTTGAGGAATGGGGCGAGTGGATGCGGGAGACGCTCCTTCTGGACGTGCCGCACCGCCAGGTGGTCTTTACGATCCCCAAGATGTTGCGCCTCTTCTTCAAGTTCAAACGCCGGCTCCTGGGCGATCTTTGCCGCTGCGCGGTCCGGGCGTTTCTTTTCTATTTTCAGGCCGCGGCGGGGAAAACACTCGAGCCCGGTGTTATCGCCGTCATCCAGACGTTCGGAGACTGCATCAATTTTCACCCGCATCTGCATTTCCTTGTGACCGAGGGCGGGGTGGATGAGGCGGGCGTCTTCCAGAAGATGAGCTCCTTTGACGACGATCGGCTGGCCGAGGTCTTCGCTCGGGAGGTCCTGGGATTTCTTGTCGGCCGGGAGCTGCTGAGCCCGGAATGGGCCGAGCGGTTGCTGTCCTGGCGGCATACGGGATTTTCGGTCCACAGCCGGGTGAGGGCCAAGACGAAACCCGAAGCCGAGCAGGTCGGGAAGTACATGATCCGGCCGGTTCTGGCCTTGGAGCGGCTGTTGTTCTTGGAGCCCGAAGGCAAGATCGGTTACCGATACGGTCAGGACGCGCGCGAGCAAGAGACGATGGATTATCTGGAGTTCATCGCCCGGGTGACCTCCCATATCCCCGACAAGGGCCAGGTCATGGTTCGTTATTACGGCCTCTACGCCAACGCCCACCGGGGGAAGGTGAGGAAGGCGGGCCTCTCTCCTATGGCGCTGGGGATGAGCGAGGAGGAGCTCAAGCCCATCCCCTCGAAGGGCTGGGCGGCCATGATCCGCAAGGTCTACGAAGTCGATCCGATGGTCTGTCCCAAATGCGGCGGTCAGATGAAGGTCGTGGCCTTCATCACCGATTATGCCGCGGTGGATCGGATCATCGACCACCTCAAGCTGACCTTCGTGGCCGAGAAACCGCCGCCGTCGTGGGTCATCGAGCAGGTCGCCTTGATGGCGGCCGAAGAGCAGGCGGAGTATTTTTCATGACGGGCGATTTCGAGATGGGTGGGAAGTCTATCGTCTTTTGGGGAATTCGGCGGCTTCAGGGACGGTCATTCGGCCGGATGCTTTGGTTGCGGCCAATTTTCTTGTTCTTGACATCGATCGGCGGCCGGCCATATGGTCGTTTCACGATGGACGGTCTCGATTCCGAGCTCAGCGGGAGGGAAGATGGTGCGCCGAAGAAAACGAAACTCCTATCCCTTGGTATGAGGGTGGACTCATCGAGTGGCGAGTGAATATTGCGGCCCCGGCCCGGGACCCTAGTCACCCAAGTATTCCACGTCGACAAAAAAAGGAGTGACGGCTTTCCCGTCGCGACGCTGTCCGGTGACGGAGGTCTCCATCGGACCTTTCATCTTTTTCAACCGGAGAGCAAAACTCGTCCGAGTCGATCCTGATTCGATATTGCCCGAATAGCTGACATCGCCAAATTTGAAGAACGCTTTCCCTGCCTTGAAAGGGATATCCTTGCCGCTGTTCACCGGCCCGAAACGGAAGGTGATTCGGTAGTTGCCGTCGCGGACAACCTGGACGTTCCAGACACCATAGCCCTCGGGCTCCTCTTCGGCATTCTTGGACAGCTTGCTCCAGCTGCTATAAGAAAGGGTCGATCCCGGACCGGACAGATCCTGGTTGTTCAGAGTCACCGGGTTTTCCTCCCTGGCCCCCAGGGCGATGAAAACTGGACCGAGGCCCTTGGTGACCTCCCTGAACCAGCGTTCATAAGCCCGCCTCATTTCGAGGACGACCTCCGGATGATCCCGGGAGATATTCTTTGCTTCTCCCGGGTCAAGGGCCATGTCATAAAGCTCGGTTTCCTCGACGCCGATGGCTTTGGTGTTCCGCTCCCGGGAGTTCTTGGCGGTCATGACGATCTTGTAACGTTGCGTTCGTGCGGCGCAATGCGTGAACAGGCGCGGCTCGTCTATCCCGTCGGAATCGGGACGGCACTGCTGGAAAAAGAGCGTTCGGTCAAGCCAGTCCGCGGCCTTTCCGGATATCACGGGCACCAAGCTGATCCCGTCGAGCTCCAGACCCGAAGACGGAAGGCCGCAGAGATCCAGAACGGTCGGAAGGACGTCATTATGCGCGGCGATGCGGTCATTCTCCCGACCGGCTCTGATCATCCGGGGCCAGCGAATGAAAAAGGGAACCCTGATCCCGCCGTCGTACACGGATCCTTTGATATCCCGGAGCCCGGCGTTGTAACGATTTCCATACGCCGGGCCGTTGTCGCTCATGAAAATGACGATGGTGTCGTCCGCGAGCTTCAACTCGTCGAGCCTTCGCAGCAGCCGGTCGACGTTAACGTCCAGGTTCGTCAACATCGCGTAGTGCCTGGCCGTTGTTTCGTCCAAACCCTGGTCCAAATACGGCTTGACCTCGTCATCCCGGATCTCGAGGGGGACGTGCGGCACGTTGGTTGCGATGTAGGCAAAGAAAGTCTGCTCTCGATGTTTCTCGACAAAATCCAGCGCCGCTCCAAAGAAAATATCCGTGCAATAGCCTGAATATTTTTTGGGCTGGCCGTTGTGAAAGAGAACAGGATCATAATATTGATTGCCGGGAGGATTTGAGCGCCCCCCGATCCCGGCGCCTTTGTGGATGAGACATTCCTCGAAACCCTGGTCCATCGGCCTCAGGGGGAAATCATCGCCCAGATGCCACTTGCCGAAAACCCCCGTTCGATAGCCGGCCTTTTGAAGAACCTCTGCGATCGTCACTTCCTCGGAACGCATGAGAGCCAGGCCGACCCAGGTATCGACGACGCCTGTCCGATAATTGTAGCGGCCGGTCATCAAGCTGGCCCTTGTGGGCGAGCATAACGGACAGACATAGAAGTTGGTCAACCTCATGCTCTGTTTGGAGAGCTTGTCGAGGGCTGGTGTCCTTATGGCTTTGTTGCCGTGGCATCCGAGATCCCCGTAACCTTGATCGTCGGTGAGGACGAGGATGACATTGGGCCTAGGTTTCGCGTGACCCCTCGCTTGTGTCCTTGGATCCGGCTGAGCGCCGGAGACCGTAAAGGAGAGAGTACCCGCTCCTATGGCTTTAATAAAATCTCGACGCGTCGTTTTTGAGCTCTCCCCGCTCATACGGTCCTCTATATTTTGTCTTACAGCGATTATTTATTAGGCAAAAGTATCCGCTTTTCCCTTGCCTATTGAGCTCTCGGCCTCCCCTAGAGCGAGAACGACCACCTGAGAGAAAACTTGAAGGTTATGACGCCCCCGGTTATGGCGTTGAAGCCGGTTCGGGCGGGAGTGAATGTCCCTGTTGAGGTTGAGCCCTCTGAATCTGGCCTCCAGGCTCCCGCGGGGTTGACCGCGGCACTGAACGAACTAAAACCGAGCGCATTGAATACGTCCACGAATGCGCCAATTTGCCCATAGCGGCCGAGATCAAATTCCTTCTCGATTCTTAAATCAAGACTCTGGCTTTCTTGATTCCTTCTTGTGCCTGGAGTCTCAAGTAATACCGAATTGCTGGGTTGGGAGGGATCGATGTTATTCGCGGCCCTCCAGGCTGCAGGTGCGTAAATCGTGACATTTCTTCCCCAGCCATTTCCGTCCTGGTATTGATAGAAGAACGAAAGGAGAAACCTATAGGGCAACGTCACCGTGCCGTAGAGTTTTATAATCACAGGCATGCTGAAAGCCAAATCTCCGTACCTGTTGACCAAATAGTTGGGATCTCGGAAAGCTCCCTGAACATATCCTCCCGAATATTCAAGATTTCCTTTCAAATCCGTGTAGACAAAGGAGCCCCCCAATGACCATCCATGGGACATGCGCTTATTGAACGATAGCTCAAAGGAATTGTACCTCTGCTTGAGTTTATCGTTGGGCAGATTCGTTGTGCGTAAGTACAGCTCTGGGGAAGTGGCTTTTCTAAAATACGCCGTTACCGTATTGGCCGGGAAGATCCCAGAGGCGGGAACGGTGGTCGTGAACGGAACCCAGTAGCTATCGTTGAAGCTCCAGTACTGTCCGGTCGTCCGGTCATAGTAGACACTCACCATCTCGTTTCTGCGGGTTTTATACGTGTAGTTCAGGCTGAGTTTGAAATCACGAAAGAGCTCGTGATCGAACCCGAAGACAAACTGATGCTCATAGGGAATTTTTATCTTAGGATCCAGCGAATTCTTATAGGCCTCTCCCACCATATAATTGGGATTCGAAGCTCCGACCACGAACTTATAGTTATCGATGCCCGGAAGGTCGGGTTGGGCGTTTCCGTTTGTATCGAACCAGCGAAATTGAAAATTCGCCGGGGAAATAGGCGGCTGGGGAATATTGTCCGTCATGACCCCTTCGGCATACCGGCCATAAGAAAACTTTAGGGCTGTCTTTCCGCTGCCGAATAAATCATACGATAAGCCGATGAAGGGGCTTAAAAAATTGTAGGGAAAGGGATTGTCAAACTTGGTCCAACTGAATACACCAAAAGGATCGACTCCGTAGGCCGGCAAAATGTATGCCGCACTGAGTGCCCTTCCCAAGGCATCCACGGCTGCTGGTTTTGAGAGATCGGGCACCTCGGCTCTGATAATATCGTACCTAACTCCCAAAGTAACGCTGAGCCTCCTCTGGAAGGTAATGACGTCTTGGACGAACAACCCTAGCCTTCGTTTAATGGCATACGAAGAGTTTGCTGTCTCGGTCGTAACATCCCTGGATGAGGCATTGCTGAAGTAAAGCAAGCCATCACCGAATTCAGGATCAGCCTGATTCAGGCCCAACAAGCCCCGATAGTAATAGGGATTGCCATTGTAATAATCCCATTGCATGCCGTTGCTGAGCGGGGAAAAGCTTCGCATCGAACCAATCTGGTATTCGACCCCGCCTTTGATCTGGTGCTCGGAGCCCAGAAAACTATCCAGAAACTGGGTGATCTTGGCTCCGGCTATGTAATTCCTTTTAAATCCAAAGAAGTTTGTTGCCTGCCTTCCCCATTCGTATCCTGTGTAATCGTCTACGAAATATGGCCCGTTCGATTTGGCTGCCTTAGTATCCATATTCTGCCCGTTATTCCACCAACTGCCTGCCGTTAGGTCGATAAGAGTGTCAGGACTTAACGTCCATATGGCATTAAAGGAAGTGGTCTGCTGATCAAGGAGTTGCCACCGATTGGCTTCAATAGTCCTTCTAGCCACATTATCAAAAACAGGCGTGTCCCTTCGTGGTACGATCAGCATGCCGAATATTCGGAAGTTTTTCCACGGCAATGCCGTTATCTTTCCAAGATAGTAACTATAGCCTTGCTCTAAAGCATAAGAATTATATGGCACTCCCAGAATGGTAGTGGGGATAAAGCTAGAGTTGTTTTTAGTATACTGCCTTCTGTAGTTGACAAAAAACCAGATTCTGTCTTTTATTATGGGGCCCCCCAGTGTTCCGGAATAGTCATAATCAAGGACAGGAAACGCCGGTAGACTAGAGCCGACAGAGGCTAATTTATCGGGGGGGACTACTGCGTGGGATAACTTGTCATTGGTGTAATAGACCTGCGCTTGCCCGCTGAACCGATTTCCGCCGGATTTCGTCACGATATTAATCGCTCCGCCGACGCCTTGGAATGTCTCAGCACCCGCCCCGCCGGTGACGATCTCAACTTCATCGACCGCGTCCCAGGGGATATAGACTTCTCCATAGTTCTGGTTGGGGGCATTGTCATTGATACCGTCCAGATTGAACGCATGGTTATTTCGAGCCGCGCCCTTTATGCTGAGGTTCGTGCTTCCGGGAGCGAGGTTCAAAAGATTATTGACATCTCGGGCGATGGGAATATTCGTAATTGACTCTTGGGCTAGAGTCACGTCTGTCTTTGTCGAAACAACATCAACATTTGGAGAAGGAGCAACGACTGTAATTTCTTTCTTGAGAGTCTCCGGGGACATCACAAAATTGATGGTGACGGTCATGCCTACACGGACAATGACTCCCTCACGCTTTACGGTCTCGAATCCCGATAAATTGGCGGTAATCACATAAGTTCCGGTGGGAAGAAAGTTGACCCTATAAGCTCCATCTATGCCGGTTACCGCTGATAAGGATCCTATTAAGCGGGGACCGGTTACATTAACATTAATCCCCGGAAGCGGTCTCCCTTCATTATCGTTGATTGTTCCTCTGACCGCACCGGTCTGAAGGACCTGAGCACCGAGGACCGCTGTAATTACCAGGTTCAGGACCAATGCAAAAAGGATTCTTTTACTTTTCATAGCAAAACCTCCTTAAAACGAATGCCCTTTTTGGGTTATTTTTTCTAATTTTAGCACCTTTTTTTCATGGGCTTTTTAATAAAACAATTAGCATAATATTAGGGATATTGTCAAGAGTTGTGTATAAAAAAGTACCCCCAAATTTCATTGCCAGATATGTGTTTAGACTAAACCCAAGAAATAGAATGACTTAGCCCGGTTTGGGCTTAATTATTGGGGGAAGTCCTGAAATAAACAAATAGCTTGACAAATGACCATGACTTAGTTATTAAATGTAATAATGTAATTGTTATTATGCTGTTCCTATGCCTTTTCTATCGCCCTCGAGTTGACAGTCCCGAGGGAATTCGCTCGCGGTCCTGTATCTTTTTTAGAAC
>Ga0315294_10003952_pt1 | contig 16137 bp, 9 predicted proteins | sample YL17G13_40_MG_FD_203626 | JGI IMG/M metagenome (GOLD analysis project Ga0315294, IMG submission 203626) | Sediment microbial communities from Yellowstone Lake, YNP, Wyoming, USA - YL17G13_40 | ecosystem: Environmental > Aquatic > Freshwater > Lake > Sediment | place: USA: Wyoming | collected... | reverse complement strand
ATAACATACCAATCGAAAAAGTACTGCAAAGTTTTAACCAGGAACTCGGAAGAATCAGCGGCTGGAACGAAAAAGGTCTGGCCTTTGAAAATCTGCAGGCGCGAATCAGAGGCACGATACTGATGTCGATGAGCAATCAGTTCGGATACCTTGTTCTGACGACAGGCAACAAAAGCGAAACCGCGGTCGGATATTCGACACTTTACGGCGATACTGCCGGCGGTTTTGCGGTGATAAAAGATGTGCCTAAAACGGTTGTCTATCAGTTATGCGAATATGTAAACAAACGGTTAAGCCGAGAAATTATTCCGAAAAGCGTTATCACAAGAATACCTACCGCTGAACTCCGCTTCGGACAGAAAGACAGCGACACCCTGCCGGAATATGAAATACTCGATGGGATACTCAAGGCCTATATCGAAGAAGAAATGTCACTGGCGGAAATTGTCGAGCAGGGCTTCGATGCCGAGACCGTTCTAAAAGTCATCGGGATGGTTGACCGGAATGAATATAAGCGGCGTCAATGTCCACCAGGTGTTAAAATAACGCCAAAAGCCTTCGGAAGAGACAGGAGGATGCCGATTACCAATCTTTATCGACAGCAGATTCCGCGACAAAATAATTAGTTCACAACTCGGATGTAAAAAATGCCCAAACGCACGGATATCCACAAGATTATGATAATAGGCTCCGGCCCTATAGTAATAGGCCAGGCCTGCGAGTTCGATTATTCCGGCGCTCAGGCCTGCAAGGCCCTCAAGAAAGAAGGATTCGAGGTAGTGCTGGTCAACAGCAATCCGGCAACGATAATGACCGACCCGGAACTTGCCGACCGAACTTATATTGAGCCGATTACACCCGAAATGGTCGAAAAGATAATCCGCAGAGAAAAACCGGACTGTATCCTGCCGACACTCGGAGGACAGACGGGGCTGAATACCGCTGTTGCCCTTGCCGAAGGCGGCGTCTTGAAAAAATATAATGTCAAACTCATCGGCGCAAACCTTGCCGCTATAAAAAAGGCTGAGGAACGCGACAGATTCAAAAAAATCATACTCAATATCGGCCTTGAAGTGCCGAAAAGCGGTTATGCTCACTCCTGGAAAGAGGCACAAAAAATCATCGAACAAATCGGCTTCCCGGCAATCATTCGACCATCATATACACTTGGCGGAACAGGCGGAAACGTCGCATATAATACCGAGGAATACAACGAATTTGTACACAGGGGACTGAACTTAAGCCCCAAAAATGAAGTGCTAATTGAAGAATCGGTTCTCGGCTGGAAAGAATTCGAGCTGGAGGTAATGCGGGACAGAAAAGACAACGTTGTGATTGTCTGCTCGATAGAAAACCTCGACCCGATGGGAATCCATACGGGCGACAGCATCACGGTAGCACCGGCTCAGACGCTTACCGACAAGGAATACCAGACGATGCGCGATGCAGCACTGAAAATTATGAGGGCTATCGGCGTCGAAACAGGCGGCTCAAATATTCAGTTCGCTGTTAATCCCCAAAACGGTAAAATGTATGTAATAGAAATGAATCCGCGAGTTTCGAGAAGCTCGGCACTGGCTTCAAAGGCTACGGGCTTTCCGATTGCAAAAATCGCTTCGCTGCTGGCCGTCGGCTTCTCGCTCGACGAGATACCAAACGACATAACCAAAAAGACGCCCGCGTGTTTTGAGCCGACAATCGACTACTGCGTAGTCAAATGGCCAAGATTTACCTTCGAGAAATTTCCGGCAACAAAACCAGAAGTGACAATCCAGATGAAAAGCGTCGGCGAAGCAATGGCTATCGGAAGAACATTTAAAGAGGCATTCCAGAAGGCTATCCGCTCGCTTGAAATCGACAGATATTCATTAGACAGAAAACATATCGATTCAAGTATCGACAATGAACGTCTCAAACAAATACTGCGAACCAACCGCTGGGATAAAATCTGGTACGTGGCAGAGGCGCTTCGAAGAAAACTGGCCGTCGATGAAATTTACGAGCTTACAAAAATCGACCCCTGGTTCCTGAACAATATCGGACAAATCGTTCAGTTCGAAGACAAAATCAGCATCAAAAATCTCAGACAGGCAAAAAAACTGGGCTTCAGCGATAAATATATCGCTTCAAAATTAGAAATCAGCGAACCACAGCTTAGAAAACAGCGAATTGCTGGAGGCATTTGTGCCGTCTATAAGATTGTCGATACCTGCGGGGCGGAGTTTGAGGCGCATACGCCTTATCTGTATTCAACATACGAGGACCAGTGTGAAGCGAATCCCACAGATAAAAAGAAAATCATCATTCTCGGCAGCGGACCAAACAGAATCGGGCAGGGAATCGAATTCGACTACTGCTGCTGCCATGCCGCTTTTGCGCTGAAGGAAATCGGAATCGAATCCATTATGATAAACTGCAACCCTGAAACGGTAAGCACCGATTACGACACGTCAGACAGACTGTATTTTGAGCCGATTGTTTTCGAAGACGTAATGAACATCGTCGATACGGAAAAACCGGACGGCGTTATCGTACAGTTCGGAGGACAGACGCCGCTGAAACTTGCAAACGCACTGGCAAAAGCCGGCGTAAAAATTATCGGCACAAGTCCGGACAGCATCGACGCTGCCGAAGACCGAAAACGGTTCAATAAAATAGTTGAAAAACTCAAGCTCAATCAGCCGCCGAGCGGTACAGCAATGAATTATGGGCAGGCCGTCAAAATTGCAAAGAAACTCGGTTATCCTCTGCTTATACGGCCGTCGTTTGTTCTGGGCGGAAGAGCAATGCAAATCGTATATGACGAAAAGGAACTGAAAAACTGTGTTGAAAACGCCATCGCAGTATCGGAAGAACATCCGATACTCATCGACAAATTTCTCGACGACGCAACTGAACTCGACGTCGACGCGATCAGCGACGGCCAAACCATCGTTATCGGCGGGATTATGGAACATATCGAAGAGGCGGGCATACACTCAGGAGACAGTGCATGCTGTCTGCCGCCGTTTTCCCTGGGCTCTGCCCTAATCAAAGAAATAAAACGTCAGACAAAGATGCTCTCGCTGGAACTTAAAGTCAAAGGGCTTATGAACGTCCAGTTTGCAGTAAAGGATGACCAGATTTACATACTCGAGGTAAATCCGAGGGCTTCGAGAACAGTTCCTTTTGTAAGCAAGGCTATCGGCGTACCGCTGGCTAAACTTGCCGCAAAGGTAATGGCGGGCAAAACACTCGATGAACTTGGATTCACAAAAGAGGTACACCGCAATTACTTCTCCGTCAAGGAGGCAGTCTTTCCATTCCTGAAATTTCCCGGCTGCGACACGCTGCTGGGGCCGGAAATGCTTTCAACCGGAGAAGTAATGGGATTATCCGACGATTTCGGCATCGCTTATGCAAAATCACAGATTGCCGCCAGTAACAGTCTGCCGATGAGCGGAAATATCTTTATAAGCGTTAAAGATGCCGACAAGCCAAAGGCTGTTGAGATTGCCAAAAAGCTCCACCAGATGGGCTTCAAACTTCTTGCAACAAAAGGAACCTGCATCGAGCTGATTAAGAACAATGTGCCCTCGGAATTCATACTGAAAATGACTGAAGGCAGGCCGAATATCGTCGATTTAATTATCAATAATCAGGTCGCACTGATTATAAACACCACCATCGGTAAACAAACTATTAAAGATTCGTTCGCGATAAGAAGAACCGCTCTCGACCGCAATGTGCCCTATACCACAACAATCAGAGGCGCTGCGGCGGTTATAAAGGCAATTGAGTCAATGAAACAAAAGAAAGTAGACGTAAAACCTATACAGCTTTATTACAGATAAAGGAAGGCAAAGTGAATCCCGTTAGAATCATAAATCCCGTTAGACCTGTTTGGTTTTATATATATGTTTTAATGTGCAAAAAGACAGGAATATTTTTATAATGATTGCACCAATTAAAGGAAGTCTAACGGGATAAATTGAAAGAAGATTTTTAATGGGATGAACCCTGTTTAAAATATCAAAGTTTATAATGTAAAAAGGATTCTAACGGGATGAAAGGCGTATTACTGCTTGAAGATGGGGTGCGTTTTGAAGGCTGCGGATTCGGAGCCAAGGGCAGAAAGTGCGGTGAGGTCGTCTTCAATACCGCTATGAGCGGCTATCAGGAAATACTTACAGACCCTTCCTATCACGAACAGATTGTTACAATGACCTATCCGCTTATAGGTAATTATGGCACAAATACACTGGACATCGAATCCGACAAGCCTTATCTGAGCGGATTTGTAGTAAAAGAAAATTGCAGCTTCCCGAGCAACTGGCGAAATAAATTTTCGCTCGATGACTACCTTAAGAAACATAACATTCCCGCAATCGAAGACATCGATACCAGAAAATTAGTTATGCATATTCGCCAGGCAGGTGCAATGAAAGGGATTATCTGCACAGACGGGACGAATATAAAAACTCTTAAAGATGAGCTTGATGAATATCCCGGCCTTTTAGACAGAGATATCGTGGAAAACGTCAGCACGAAAAAAAGCTATTTGTGGGACAAACCTGTCGAAAACGAATTCGGACAAAGTTTTAAATCCGAAGCAAAATATGATGTGATTGCCTTTGACTACGGAATCAAGCAGAATATTCTGCGGCTGCTTGTTTCGCACGGCTGCAAAGTTACAGTTGTGCCGGCAAAAACGACCGCTGGAGATATACTCAAACAAAAACCTGACGGCGTATTTTTAAGCAATGGACCCGGAGACCCGGGACCAATAAGCTATGCGATAGAGACAACACGCAAACTGCTGGGCAAAGTGCCGATATTCGGAATATGTCTCGGCCACCAAATCCTCGGACTTGCCGTTGGCGGAGAAAGATTTAAACTAAAATTCGGTCACCACGGCGCAAACCATCCGGTCAAAAACCTTGTCACTGGAAAGATTGAAATTACCAGCCAGAACCACGGCTTCTGCATCGACCCGGATTCACTGCTCGATAAAGATGTGCAAATTACACATATGAATCTTAATGACAATACGCTGGAAGGATTCCGCTGCAAAAATGTGCCGGCTTTTGCAGTTCAGTATCACCCCGAAGCATCGCCCGGCCCGCACGACTCAAATTATCTGTTCGACGAATTTATCGAACTGATGGACAAAGCAAAATAAAAATAGCCACGAAGGCATCCGCCTTCGGTAAACCTACGGCGGACAAGCTCCGACACAAAGAAATTAACCACGAATGAACACGAATAAACACAAATTTTTTTCCCTTGCTCGGCAAAACCGCAGCAGGTATAATTTAATTTACAGTTTCCTTATATCTTAACGACAAAAAGAAGGAGAAAAAAATGAAAAAGGCACTTTTTTGCATTATTATCTGCTTATTTAATCTGCCTGCCACTGCGATAGATTACAATGATTTTCCGCCTAATCTTCAACAAATCCTTGATGAGAGAATCGATGAACTGACATCGAATGGGGGTATTTGCATCGCAGGGAGGGTTACTATGAGTGATGGAGAACCTATTAGCAGCGGAGGGGATGTCGTAGTAAACCTGTATCATGGTGTCGATGAGCCTCTTTGGGTGTACGACGGCGGATGGTTTATTATGGGCCGCATTCTTTCATCAGATTATGCAGGGCCCAGAAAGGGATTTGTGCTGCGAGCTTTCGGATACAACCCGATTGATGCATCCATCAGAATTCGAGAAGGAAAAATAACCTATGTAGACTTCGTAATGGACAAAACTCCTTCTGAAAAGCTGGCATCAATTATCGGCATCGTCGTGGACGAACAGAACGAACCCTTCGAAGGCGCGAGTGTTCGGCTCTCGTTTCCATTCGCCAACCATGGGAATGATAGTATGCCTTATATGTCGATGGTCGCGGGACCGGACGGAAAATATTCCTTCAAAGGCCTATCCACAACCGAATATTCCATTGTAGCATCGGTATCAGATTATGCGTACCATTCAATTACCGTTACACCCCCTGCAGGCGAAACAGTAATAAAAAACCTAAAACTATGGTACAACCGCAAAGCTATCATCGATTATGTCTATCAGGCAGATGGCAGCCGCAGCTTCACAAGTGGAAATCTCCAAAAAGGCACAATTGAGTGGATTAACAACCATCAGGGAGTCGATTTCTCAGATGGCAGAGTGGAAGGGTATGAACCAAATTCGCTGCGAGATATTGAGATGACACAATCACAAGACGAACTGGAATTCGGCATCTTCTATGTCAACGGGAAAAACGGATTCTATGACATAGGGGCTGTCGATTTTGACGCTGTTACAGAAGCACCTCAAACCACCTACTCATTAGCAAGGAGACTGTGCGTAGCTGGTCATGTTTATATTGTTCGAACCTATGAAGGTAACTACGCCAAATTCATTGTGAGAAGTATCTCGGAAAGCGACTTACTTAATCCATAGGGGTATTCTTAACCGGGACAAATTTGTGCATTTTTATTGTAGTTTTTCGTAAGGCCACATTTCGAGGCCGCCGTCCACCTGGGGCGAAGCGGCTAACTGAAAGTATTTTACTGCAACTGGGAACAGTCTTTTTTTACTGCTTCTATAATTGTCCGGGCCTTTTCAAGAGACATCTGCGCATCACTTTGTGAAACCTCAATCGGTCCTCCATAGTCGCCGGTCTCTCGCATATCCATAAGAAAATCGTACGACCGGCCAAGCTCCTGTTCCCATCGGCCGGTTTTGATAAGCTCTCGATGCAGGGCTGCACGCAGAGCAGAATGCTTCGAATAAGTCTGACCTCGAAGAGCAAATAACGCAGTCAAAGCGTGAAAGGCAGCATAATAAGCCCTTGACGCTGCAGAGTCCGGGTCGGAATCGACAAGCTTTTCTGCTGAAGTCAATGTGCGAAGAGCACGCTGCCATTCGGTAGCGGCAAACTCCTTCATATCATTATTCCCTCGCGATGAGCATTTTGATACAGAGGACAATCCAGTGATTCGTATTCCGATGGCGCGACAGGTTTTGCACTGATGCGTCGTCCAATTTTTAATGACAAGGGATAAAGGGCCTTGAGATTTGTGTCCAAATCCCGGCCATAATCAACCGGCCCATCAAGCAGGACAAGGATATCAAGGTCGCTGTTTGCCCCGGCCTGGCCACGCGCCTCTGAGCCATAAAGCACAATGCCTCGTAAACGCTGATGATATACATCCATCAGGCAATATTTAATCTGCTTTAACAGGTCTTCTCTTTGAGCCATAAATTACACTTTCAACTCTTCAGACATCACTTACGGTTATAATTATACCCGATTCTCAAAATATGGTCAATCCTGTCTATAGAGCCAATTACTGTAGTTTTTCGTAGGGCCACATTTCGAGGCCGCCGTCGAGGACTTTGACATTCTTAAAGCCCTCGTGCTTTAATATAATCGCTGCCTCATAAGCCCTCAGTGAATAATTACAAAACGCCACGACGGGCTTATTTCTATCAAGCTCAACAAAACGAGAACGCAGCGAGGCAAGAGGAATAAAAGTTGCACCGTTCAGACGCTCGCACTGATACTCAGAGGGCGTTCTTACATCCAACAATACAAAATCTTTCTTTTCCTGTATCATCCGCCACAGATTCCTCGGACCGATGCCGTCCATCAGGCCGTCAAGTTTATTTCGAGCCACGTTGGCGGCGGTTATGATATTGTCAATAACCGGCGAATAAGGCGGAGCATAACACAAATCGAGATTGGCAATCTGCTCGACCGTCATCTGCGAAGCGATTGCCGTCGCTGCAACATCAATTCGCTTATCGCCATTGCCGGAACCTATGGCCTGCGCACCGAGGAGTCTGCGGCTCTTTTTGTCAACAACAAGCTTCAACATCACAAGCTGAGAACCAGGCACAAAATGCTCTCTGTCCGGCGCAGGAACAAGAACCGTAACAACATCGAAGCCTGCCTGTCCGGCTGTATGCTCCGTAAGACCCGTAACGGCAACATTATAATCAAAAACCTTGCAGGCCACAGTGCCAAGAATCGGCGAAAATGTATCGTTCCCGCCGCAGATATTCACCGCGGCCACCCTGCCCTGCTTGTTCGCAGTCGAACCAAGAGGCACGTAACAGGGTTTCTGTGTAACCAGGTCAATATTCTCAACGCAGTCGCCGGCGGCATAGATATTCGCATCAGAGGTTTGCATTCTCGGACTGATTTTTATCGCTCCGGTTGAGCCGATTTCAAGACCCGCCTGCCGCGCTAAAGTTACATTAGGCCGGTTGCCTATCGCAATTATCACCAAGTCCGCAGGATATGTACCCTTGTCGGTAACAACCGATTCGATAGTGTCTTTGCCCTGAAATTTTTTCACCTGAGTATCGGTAAGAACCCTGACGCCGTGCGATTCGAGCTGATTTTCGACGAGCATCGCCAATTCAATATCAAGAAGACGGAAAATCTGCGGCAGCTTTTCGACTACTGTCACCCTGCAGCCTTTTCTGACCAGCGCTTCCGTCATTTCAATTCCGATAAGGCCGCCGCCGACAATAACGACATCACGAGCCTTGCCCCTGTCGAGCGCAGACTTTATGCCTTCGGCATCCGTGACACCATGGAGCGTAAAGATATTGCCGAGCTTAATTCCTTCAATGTCAGGCATAACAGGCTCCGAGCCGGTTGCGAGAACGAGCTTGTCGTAATCGAGCAGCAATTCTGCTTCATCGAGCAGACGTTTTACGCGAACCTGCTTTTTTTTACGGTCAATCTCAACCGCCTCGGTCTGATTCATAAGGTGAACGTTCTTTACCTGCTGGAAAAATATCGGGTCGCGCACCACACCGGCAGGCGAACTCATCAGTTCACTCTGGTCTTTGACGGTGCCGCTGATGTAAAAGGGCAGGCCGCAGCCTGCATAAGAAAGGAGTCTGCCCTTTTCGACAATTGTAACATCGGCATCAGGGTCAAGGCGCATGATTTTGGCGGCAACTTTCGGTCCTGCCGCCACTCCGCCAATTATTACTACTTTCATTGGCTTTTTCATTTTTTTGTCTCCCGGGATTCTTTCGGCCGCGCCCTTTGGCACAGCCCTGAGATTTACTACAAGTTCAGCTCCGCCGAGATGCGATTTCTCGACATAGACATTTCCGCCCGCGGCGTCAACCATCGCCTTTACAAAGGCAAGGCCCAGACCTGTGCCGGGACGCGATGAGGCATGAGCGCCGGGCGTTCTGTAAAAGGGCTGAAAGACTTTTTCACGGTTTTCCTCTGAAATGCCGATACCTGAATCGGCAATTCTTATCTGATATGTATCTGCTGCTTCATCATATAAAAGAAGCATTTCAATCCTGCCGTTGTCAGGCGTATATTTAACTGCATTTGAAAGAAGAGCTTCGAGCACCTCTGTCATTGCCGCTTCAGTCCCAACAGCCCAGGCAGGTTCAGCATCGATTTTCGTTGTGAGGGTAATATTATGCAGACGCGCCTGCTGGCTCCAGGCAGCCGAGCTTTTGCGAACAAGCAGTGAAAGTTCAACCTTACCACTGAATGCCTGCGGGTCGTGAACAGCCTTTGAGATTGCAAGAAGTCTCTGAGCGGCAAGCAGCGATTCATCACAACGCCCAATTGCCCTTTGCAGGAGGTCTTTCTGCCTCGGCGTAATCGGGCCGGCAAATTCGCCGACAAGCGTCTGCAGAATCGCACTGACTGCAGAAACCGGTCCCCTGAGCTGATGAGCCACCAGCGACGCGAATTTCAGAGGGTCTGATATAATGTTTTTCATAATAACCGCCATCTGATACCGGTTAACCGCAATAATTATAACCGTTAAGACGACGACTTCAATGTTTTTCCGGAAGGAAACCGGAAAGGATGAATAAATCGCAGCAACGGCTGCGAACAGCGCTAAAACCAGAACATTGATAATAAAACATAGCTGAGTACAATAGGAAACACAAATTACAGGTTTTATTAACTTTATATGACAAGGTAATTATTATGAAAAAGCTGAATTTATTGTTATTTGTACTTTCCATTGTCGGCGCGGTATCCGGTGCGGTTATAAGCAAACCTGATATTACCAGAGACAAAACCTTATATGCTATCGGCTATGCCCATCTCGATACGCAATGGCGATGGGATTACACTGAAGTTATCGATGAATTCCTCAAAGCCACTGTTGACGATAATTTCCGTTATTTTGAAAAATATCCCGACTATGTTTTCAACTTCACCGGCGCAACAAGATATGCGATGATTAAGGAATATTATCCGGAGCGTTACAAAAAGCTCAAACAATATATTGCCCAGGGCCGATGGTTTATTGCAGGTTCGTCGCTGGACGAATGCGATGTCAATTTGAATTATGCCGAGTCCATCATACGGCATATACTTTACGGCAACATTTATTTCAAAAAGGAGTTTGGCAAGGTAAGTGAAGATTTTATGCTTCCGGACTGTTTTGGTTTTCAGGCTCATCTGCCTTCGGTCTGGGCACATTGCGGTCTGAAGGGATTTTCAACCCAGAAACTCGATGCCAGATGGGGACATCCCGGAGGCCCTCCTTTTAATATTGGCGTTTGGGAAGGACTCGACGGCAAGTCGGTAATTGCGGCGTTAAATCCGGGCGGTTATACCCGTTCAATTAAAGGTCCAGCCGGTGAGGATCAGGAGCGGCTGGGCCGCATTAATGAGAACGGAAGCAAATACGGCGTATTTGCCGATTATCATTATTATGGCGTCGGCGATAAAGGCGGCGCTCCAAGAGAAGACGACGTAAAAAATTATACCTCCGCAATAAATGACGCGAACAGCTTATACAGGGTATATCTGACATCGTCCGACATGCTTTTCAAGGATATTACGCCGGAAATGCAAAAACGCCTTCCGAAATACAAAGGCGATTTGCTGCTGACAGAACACTCGGCAGGCTCACTGACTTCTGAGGCGTATATGAAACGCTGGAACAGAAAAAATGAACTGCTGGCGGATTCCGCCGAACGCGCAGCGGTAACAGCTATGTGGCTCGGCGGCGCAGATTATCCGCAGGAAAAACTCAACCGCAGCTGGTTTAGGATTCTAAGCAGCCAGATGCACGATATTCTTCCGGGAACATCGCTGCCCCGCTGCTACAACTTCTCATGGAACGATGAAGTAATCGGGCTTAACGGCTTTGCGGCAGTACTGGAGGACTCTGTCGGAACCGTTTCCCGTGCGATGGATACCCGCGTCAAGGGAGTGCCGATATTGGTCTATAACCCCCTTGCAATAGTAAGAGAGGATATTGTTGAGGCAAATGTCGGTATCAAAAATGCGGCTGAGTCAATCAGAGTCTATGCTCCCGACGGCCAGGAAGTTCCTTCACAGATTATAGGCAAAGACGGCTCGTCCGTGAAAATTGCCTTTACAGCAAGGACACCATCACTCGGTTTTGCAGTTTATGATGTCCGCAAAGATAACACAGCGTGCAAGCTAAACACCGGTCTTTCGATTACAAAAAATGCTTCCTCGAAAGAATATAAGCTGGAAAACAAATATTACACTGTAACCGTTAACTCCAGCGGAGATATTGCCGGTATTTTCAACAAGGAAAACAAAAAAGAAATCCTCAAAAGTCCTGCAAGACTGGCGTTTCTTCACGAAAAACCCAGCCGGTATCCTGCGTGGAATATGGATTGGGCAGACAGGCAAAACCCGCCGATTGGTTATGTTGACGGCCCGGCGTCTTTTAAAATTATTGAAAATGGTTCCGTAAGAGCAGCTCTTGAAGTCATTCGGAAAAGCAGAGATTCTATTTTCACACAGACAATCCGGCTTTCTGCCGGAGATGCCGGCAGGCGAATTGAGGTCAAAAACTTTATTGACTGGCAAAGTACCGGCGTAAGTCTTAAAGCCGAGTTTCCTTTGACGGCAGCTTCGCCATTCGCCACATATAACCTGACTATGGGAACATTCGAAAGAGGCAATAACGACCCTAACAAATATGAGGTTCCCTCACATGAATGGTTTGACCTTACGGACCATTCCGGCGAATACGGTGTAACGATTCTTGAAGACTGCAAATTCGGCTCCGATAAGCCCGATGATAATACGCTTCGCTTAACTCTTCTTTATACGCCAGGAATTGCAAAAAAATTTCCTGACCAGGGAACGCAAGACTGGGGTCGGCACGAAATTCTGTACGGGATTTACAGCCATAAAGGCAGCTGGAGAGAAGGACTTTCCGAATGGCAGGGTCGCAGGCTCAATCAGCCCCTCGTGGCTTTTACGGTTCCGGTGCATTCCGGCGGACTCGGCAAAGAGTTTTCAATGCTGAAAATTAACACCCCGCAGGTCGATGTGCGGGCATTGAAGAAATCAGAAGACGGCGATTATGTTATTATCCGTCTACAGGAACTTCTGGGTAAAGCCGCTGATAATGTTCAGGTTTCAGCCAACGCCAATATCGTTGAAGCTTTTGAAATTGACGGACAGGAACGCCGTATAGGCGATGCGAAAATCGCAGACGGCAAACTGACGGTCAATATGACCACCTTCAGCCCCAGAAGCTTTGCAATTAAACCGGCACAGCCGCCTGTTATGCTTACCAAACCGCAATGCAAACCGATTAAACTGCAATATACCGATGATGTCCTGAGCAGCGACGATAACAGGCTGGACGGTAATATGTCAAAAGGCCTGACTATGCCGGCTGAAATGCTTGGTAATACGATTGTCAGTGAAGGCATTGCTTTCGAAATGGGCGGCAGCAGCCCGGGAGAAAAAAATGCAATCGCATGTAAAGGCCAGAAGATACCGCTGCCGGCCGGCAGGCTCAATCGTCTTTATATACTTGCATCAGCAGTCGATGATACCAAAGCTGTCTTTACTATCGCTGAGCAGAAAACGATTTTAGGCATTCAGAGCTGGACAGGATACATCGGCCAATATGACAGCCGTATCTGGAAATACGGCGATTATTCCGATAAAGACATTGTTGTTGGTTTCGACCCAGGTTATATAAAGAGAGACAACCTCGCCTGGTTCTGCACGCATAGACATACTCCGGACAAAAATGACACTTACAGGTTCAGCTACATTTTTAAGTATTCAATAGATATTCCGAATGGCGCAGATGCCGTAGTTTTGCCTGATTCGCCGAATGTAAAAATATTTGCCGTAACGGCAGCTTATAATGAAAACGATTCAGCTAAACCCGCTCAGCTTCTTTACGACAGCTTTAAGGGTTGGCTGAAAATACGATTGCGCGGGACTAATCCGCCAAAACCTCCTCATCAGCAGGAAAAACACCAAGGATGAAAAATTTGTTTGATAAATTACTGATTCCGGTAAAGAAAGTTACCCTTCAAAAAGGTTTTTTCCAGCTCACAGACACGTTCAGCCCGGCAAAGATTAGAATATATCGCGATAAAACAATCAAAAACAGCGAGGGCCATCAAATAAAAATCCACACAAAAGGCATTAAAATCTTTGCTGCAACGGACGCCGGAGCATACTATGCCATACAGACTTTAAAAGACCTTGCGGCAATCTATGGAAACAGACTGCCTGCGTGTCTGATAGAGGACGAGCCGGACTTTAAAAGGCGAGGCGTTTATCTCGACTGCTCCAGAGGAAAAGTGCCTAAACTTGAGACGCTCAAAGGACTGGTTGACCGGCTCGCACACTGGAAGATAAATGAACTGCAGCTTTACGTTGAAAATGTTTTTACTTTCAGGAAACATCCCGACATCGGCAAAGGTTATAGTCCATTTACGCCGAATGAGATTCTTGAACTTCAGGATTACTGTCGAATGCACCACGTAAGGCTGGCTGGTTCGCTGGCAAGTTTCGGTCATCTGGAAAAAATCCTTGCCCTTCCAAAATACTGTCATCTTGGCGAGATGCGGGGATTTCGCGGATTTGGCGGCGGGACGACACTCTGTCCGACTGAGCCCGGCTCAATTAAACTCATCAGCGAACTTTACAGCGAATTTGTGCCGCTCTTTGTTGCAGAGGATTTCAACGTCTGCTGCGACGAGACCTTGGAACTGGGCAAAGGCCGAAGCAAAAAACGAGCAGACCGCATCGGAACAGGTCGAATCTATCTGGAGTTCCTTTTGAAAATTTATCGCTTGTGCCAAAAGCACGGAAAGCGAATGAATGCCTGGGCAGACATTGTTCTAAAATATCCCGAATTACTGAGCAAATTACCTCATGATATAGTCCTGCTGAACTGGGAGTACGAACAAAACGGGGCAAATATCGAAAGAACAAAAGAAATTGCACAGGCCGGGATTGACTTTATGGTTTGTCCCGGCACAAGCAGCTGGCTGACTCACGGTTCGCGTTTACCCAATTCAATGGGTAATGTAAAAAACTTTGCCCAGCAAGGCCGAAAATTTCACGCTGAAGGTCTGCTCAATACAGACTGGGGCGATAACGGGCATCGAAATTTTCTGGGAGTAAGTCTGCACAGTTTCGCACACGGAGCAGCCTGCGCCTGGAATGGAAAAGCGGTTGACAACCAAAAATTTACAGAGAATTTTTGCTTCCACTTTTTCGGCGAACATACAGGCCGATTAGCTAACGCAATCCGTTTACTGGGAAGCACTTATATCACCTGTGGAACCAATGTTCCAAACAAGAGCTGGCTGTATTTTGCACTCGTTGAGCCGATTCTGAACAAAAATAACCAGGCACAAAGCCCCATTGACTTAATGAACGCTGAGGGACTGCGAAAAATAGTCGAGCATTTTTCGGATGAATCCATCTGGCCGAAACTGCTGCAATCGACAGAAAATTTTGAAAAAACCGCTCTCGAAGAACTGAAACTGGCTGCAAAAATGGACTGCCTTTCCGCAAGACGGGCACTTACTGCAAAATCGCTGCGAGCCGGCAAAAATGTAGAAAGAAAAGAATTGCAGCTTTTAAACAGACAAATGCAGAATGTCGCGAAAGACTTTGAACGGCTCTGGCTGTTGCGCAACAAAGTTTCACGCCTGAAAGATAATCTGCGGTTATTTCAGCGAGCATGCAAAGGATAAAAACAATGCGTATAGTCGGTTTAATGTCAGGCACGTCTGCCGACGGTGTTGACGCTGCCGTTGTAGATATCAATAAAAACAAAATCAAACTGCTGGCTTTCGATACTTTCAAATATCCGCAGCAATTAAGAAAAAATATCCTGGAGATTTCCGAACAGAAAATCTGCAGGGCTGCGGATATATCCAATCTAAACTTCCTGCTCGGTGAGGTTTTTGCTGATGCCGTTATCAAACTGTGCAGAAAAAATAAAATCAATTTAAAGACTATTAATGTTGTCGGTTCGCACGGACAAACCATTTACCATAATCCGACAGGCAAATTCCGTTCAACCCTTCAGATTGGCGAACCATCAATAATAGCTTACAAAACCGGCATAACCACAGTAGCGGATTTTCGGCCAAAAGATATAGCTGCCGGCGGTCAAGGCGCTCCTTTAGTACCCTTTGCAGATTACCGGCTATTTAAGGATAAAAAACTAAACCGAACTGTTCAGAATATCGGCGGAATTGCCAACGTAACTTACCTGCCGGCAGGATGTAAACTCAAAGAAACAATCGCTTTCGATACAGGGCCGGGCAATATGGTCATCGACCGAATCGCAAATGTTCTCAGCAAAGGAAAATTACATTACGACAAGGACGGAAAAATCGCTGCGAAAGGTAAAGTAAATAAAAAGCTGCTCGATGAAATGATGCGGCATCCGTTTTTGCGAAGACCGCCCCCGAAATCAACCGGCAGAGAAGAATTCGGAGAAACTTACACCAAAGAATTCATAAAAAAGGCCAAAAAGCGGTTAATGTCCTTTGAGGATATGCTTGCTACGGCTACTGCTTTTACCGCTGTCAGTATCGCTGACGCATATCAGCGATTTCTTCCTGATATGCCGGACGAAGTAATACTCTGCGGAGGCGGAGCCAGAAATAAAACATTAACTAATATGTTGAAACAAAATTTCAACAAAACTACAATCCGATTCAGCGATGATTTCGGTATAAGCTGCGATGCAAAAGAAGCCGTTTCGTTCGCTATTCTGGCTTATGCAACCATTAAAGGTATCGCAAATAATATTCCCGGTGCAACCGGCGCAGAGAAACCGTTGATTTTAGGAAAAATAATACCGGCACAATGAAAAAACACAGACTACTTCCGGC
>Ga0315294_10003950_pt1 | contig 16145 bp, 15 predicted proteins | sample YL17G13_40_MG_FD_203626 | JGI IMG/M metagenome (GOLD analysis project Ga0315294, IMG submission 203626) | Sediment microbial communities from Yellowstone Lake, YNP, Wyoming, USA - YL17G13_40 | ecosystem: Environmental > Aquatic > Freshwater > Lake > Sediment | place: USA: Wyoming | collected... | reverse complement strand
GCCACGCTCAGGCCCGGCGACGGCGTCGTCTTCGATAACGGGCGGCCCGACGAGGACGAGCAAGGCGGCCGCCTCTTTTCCGCGGAGCCGCAGGGCGCTTCAGGAAAACGGCCCGCCCGCCTCCTGCTCACGTTCGGCAAGGGCGACGTCGACCTCGCGGCCGTGACCGTGGGCAGTACCGTCTGGAAGACCGACGACCCGAAGCTCCGCCGCGAACTCGAAAACACGTACTCGCGCGACGTGGTCTTCCGCCGCACGCCGCTCGCCATGCGCATTCACGCCCGCGTCGGCCGGCCCCTGCAACTCAGCGTCGAGGACAACGCGGGCAACCGGGCCGAGGCCATGTCGGACCGGCCCCTGGAGCGGGCCGAGAAACGCCCGCTGACGCTTGAGCTCGCGCGCGAGCACCTCGGCCGCCTCGGCGAGACGCCGTTTGAACTCGGCGAGGTCGAGATTGCCGGCGAGCACGACCAGCCCGTCCCCTCCGCGCCCGTCATGGCGCCCAAGAGCGTTCTCAATGACCTCCGGCGGCAGGCGGTTCAGGCGCTCCTGGAAGCGCGCGAGGCCAAGGCCCGCCACGCCATCGCCGAGCCGGACGCGCTTGACGCCATCCGCGGCGAGATTCTTGCCTCGAGCGCCCGTGATGACGGCGCATCGCCGCCCCACCTGTACGTCCTCGTCCGCCGGCCCGACCAACTTGACGCGGCGCTCGCCTGGGCGCCGCCCGACGGCCTGTTTCGGCCTGCGATGGTGTACTGCGATTTCCCCGACCCGAGCCAACACCTCGACGCCGTCGCCCGCTGCCGCGCGGCCGCGATGCCCGTCGGCTTGGCGACGCTTCGCATCGCCAAGCCGGACGAAGAAGACCTGCTTGAGGCGATAGCCGCCGCGCAGCCGAACGCCGTCCTCGTGCGCCACCTGGCGGGCCTCTCGTTCTTCCGCGAGCGGGCGCCGCACCTCGCGCTGGTGGGCGACTTCTCGCTCAACGTCGCCAACGAGATCTCCGCGGCCATCCTGGGCGAGCCGGGCCTGGTGCCGTTCTTGGAAAGGGACTATGACTTCTCCAGCAGTTTGCCACGGCCGGCTTGTCCGGCCGTGCCCCCATGCCAGGATCACGGCCGGACAAGCCGGCCGTGGCACACTGCTGTCAAGGGCGACACAACCGTTCCGATAAGGGCACTAGCGCGGATCACGGCCAGCCTCGACCTGAACGCCGGCCAACTCGCGGCCATGCTCGCCCGCTTTCCGGCCGGCCGCTGCGAAGTCATCGCCCACCTGCACATGCCCATGATGCACATGGAGCACTGTGTGCTGGCGGCGCACCCGGCGGATACGGGCAGCACGAAGGGATGCGGCAGGCCGTGCGCCCGGCATCGCGTTGAACTGCGCGACCGCGTCGGCGCGGAGCACCCGCTGATCGAGGATGCCCGATGCCGCGGCACCCTTTTCAGCGGACACGTCCAATCGGCTGCGCCTTACCTCGGCGAGATGCAGCGGCTGGGTGTCCGGCATTTTCGTCTGGAATTCGTGAGCGAAAACGCAACGATGATCTCGCGGGTCCTCGACCTGTACGCTCGCGTCATGGCGGCGCGCCTGGAGCCGCAGGAGGCGTGGCGGCGCCTCGAAGAAGCGTACCCCGCGGGCGTCAAGCGCGGCACGTGGGACTTTCGGTGAAAGGCGACAACCGATGGCGGCGAAGAACCTGTTGATCCCCGTCCGGAAATGCATCCCCCAGCGCGGCCGCTTCAGACTCCCGGATGTCACCACCCTGGCCAGTCCGTCGAGCGAGGACGTGCTCCCACTCGGACAATTGGCGCGCGATCTGAAACAACGCGGCATCCGTGCGCCTGTGGAGCGCAACGCCTGGGGCCCGGCCGCCGTGCGGATCCGCCGCGACAAGGCTGTTGCCGGGCCGGAGGCCTACCGCCTCACGATTTCGCCCGGCGGCATCGAGATCGCGGCCTCGGCCGACGCCGGCGCCTACTACGGCGTGCAGACCCTGCGCGAGCTTGTGACCGTCCACGGCCGCGCCCTGCCCGCCTGCACCATCGACGATGCCCCGGACTTCGGCCGGCGCGGCGTGTACCTCGACTGCTCGCGCGGCAAGGTGCCGAAGGTCGAGACGCTCAAGGCGCTCGTGGAGCGGCTCGCGCGGTGGAAGATCAACGAACTCCAGCTCTACGTCGAGAACGTGTTCACGTTCCGCCGCCATCCGGCGATCGGGCGGGGGTACAGCCCCTTCAAGCCGGAGGAGCTGCTCGAAGTCCAGGATCATTGCCGCAGGCACCACGTCCGGTTCGTCGGGTCGCTGGCGAGCTTTGGCCACCTCGAGAAGATCCTGGCCCTGCCCCCGTACCGCCACCTGGGCGAGATGCCCGGCTTCGGCGGTCTGCCCGGCGGCACGACGCTCTGCCCCGGCGACCCCGGCTCGATCCGCCTCGTCGCGGAGATGTACGAGGAGTTCCTGCCGCTCTTCGAGGCCGAGGACTTCAACGTCTGCGGCGACGAGACGTGGGAGCTCGGCAAGGGACGCAGCCGGGGCCGGGCCGAGCGCGTCGGCGTGGGGCGCGTGTACCTGGAGTTCCTCAAGAAGATCCGCCGCCTGTGCCTCAAGCACGGCAAGCGCATGAACGCCTGGGCCGACATCGTCCTGGACCACGCGGAACTCCTGCCGGACGTTCCTGAAGATATCGTTATGCTTAACTGGGATTATCACCCGCAGGGAAGCCGCATCCCGCGGACCCGCGAGATCGCGGCCGCCGGGATCCCGGTCGTGGTCTGCCCCGGCACGAACAGCTGGAACAGCCACGGCTGCCGGCTGCGGATGGGGATGCTGAACATCGCCCGCTTCGCCGCCGAGGGCCTCGCGCGCGGTGCCGAGGGGCTCCTCAACACCGACTGGGGCGACAACGGCCACCGCAACATGCTCGCCATCAGCCTCCACAACTACGCCTGGGGCGCCGCCCACAGTTGGTGCCACGGCGGCGCCGCGGAGGCAAAGTTCACGGAGCGGTTTTGCCTGCACACGTTCGGCGCCGCCGACGGCTCGCTGCCTGGCGCCATCCGTGCCCTCGGCCGCGCGGACGAGACGCTCGGCCTCCCGTACGCGAACGGCGGCGTCCTCTTCAATGCTTTCCTCGGTCCCGTGCGGAAGATCCTCGCCCGCGACGACCGGCTCACCCAGTCGCTCGGGATGGTCCGCCCGGCGGGCCTGGCCCGGCATGCGGAGGCGCTGGCGGCCCTGCGATGGCCGGAGCCTTCCTCGGCTCCGGAACCTTTCCTGCGAACGTCGGTGGAGGAGTTTGCCCTGGCCACGCGGCTCGACCTGGCGGCCTGCCTGAGGACCGCCGCCCTGAAGAAGATGATGGACGGCGTGGCGCCTTCGCGGCCCGAGCTCAAGCGCCTCATCGACGCGACGGTCACCGCGGCCAGGGAACTCGAGCGCGTCTGGCTCCTCGGAAACCAGCCGTCGCGCCTGCGCGACAACCTCAAGGGGATGCGCCAAGCCGTCCGGGAATACCGCAAACTCGCGCGGGCGTGATCCCGTGGGTGGCACGGCTCTTCCGTGCTATGACTTCCCCTCAATCGCCGCCCGGAGCGACCCGCCGCCTGCCCGGAGCAGTCGCCGCGCCTCGGCGTAGTCGAGCCCGCGGTAGTGCATCACGAGGGCCGCCTTCACCATGCCGCGCGCCTTGCTGAGGAGTTGGCGCGCGCGCGGGCGTGCGAGGCCCGTGATCGCCATGACGATCCGCTCGGCCCGGTCGCGGAGCTTGGCGTTCGTCGCCCCCAGGTCCACCATGAGGTTGCCGTAGACCTTCCCCAGGCGGACCATGGCCGTCGTGGTAAGCGTGTTGAGGACAAGCTTGGTAGCCGTGCCGGCCTTCATCCGCGTGGAACCCGTGACCACCTCGGGTCCGACCACGGGATTGATGATGATATCGACCTCGATGTCATCAACGGCTTCGGGGGCGCAGGTGACAAAGACCGTTCTCGCCCCCGCCCGGCGGGCCCGCTCGATGGCGCCTCGCACGAAAGGCGTGATGCCGCAGGCCGCGATACCCACGACCACGTCCGCTGCTTTCAAACGTTTTTTCGCGATGGCGGCCGCGCCGTCTTCAGCCCGGTCCTCGGCCCCTTCAACGCTGCGGACGAGGGCCTTCCGCCCGCCCGCGATAATCCCCTGGACCCTTGACGGCGGCGTGCCGTAGGTCGGCGGGCACTCGGCCGCATCGAGGACGCCGAGGCGTCCGCTCGTGCCGGCCCCGACGTAAACGAGCCGCCCGCCCTGCCGCAGGCCTTCGACGATGAGATCCGCCGCCCGGGCGATCTTCCTACGCTCGCGCCCGACCGCCGCCGCCACCTTGCGGTCCTCGGCATTGATGATGTCCACGACCTGGAGCGTCGAGCGGCGGTCGATGTCTCGGCTGCGGGCGTTGCGCTTCTCGGTCGTCAGTTTGGAGCGGTCTTTGAGCATCATGCCCGCCATGCGGAGAGGGCGCGCTACCGGTAGACTTCTCGGCGATGGGCGATCACAAGGACTTGCACCACGCGGCGCTGATCGTCGATCTGATACAGCACGCGCCAGTCCCCCAAACGATACCGCCGTACGCCCGTCAAATGGCCGGTCAGAGGTTTGACGTTCGGACCCCCGTGGGGATTCTGCGACAGGTTCGCAAAACAACGTTTCAGTTTGCCGGGGAGCGGAGGCTTTGCCCTTCGGTAAGACGCCATGGCGTCGGGCATGAGGATAACCTCATACATCGCGGCGCACCTTCTCAAAAGGAACGCCCCTGCCCGCCGCCGCATCACGCTGCGCCTTGCGCACACGCGCCAGAAGTCCCGGAATCGCCAGGAGCTCACGTGTGGCCGCGTTATCCTCGCGCGCCTCAAGATACGCAAGGAAGTCGTCCGCCGTTCGCAGGCGATTGACCGACAGGGCTTTGACCCGTTGCTGAATGCGTTTCCGCAATTGTGTTGCCGTCATAGGTCGGACTCCTCCTGCCTTACAAACGGCCCTTTGGCGCCCTCTTATTCTCCAAGTCTATCATACCCATCGATCGGTGCCTGTCAACTCGCCCGAAGTCCGGGGCACCGTCCCGCCAATCACGATCTTGCCGAGGATCACAGGCTTCCCCGCCCCCGTGGCGGCGGGAACGTTCGACGGGATGCCGAGGAGGGTCGCGTAGGCAAGGATGGCGAACGAAACGGCCTCCTTGGCATCGGCGTCGATGCCGAGGTCGTCGGTCCGCAAGACCTTGGCGGGCGCGACGGCTTCTTCCAGCATCCTTACGAGCGTCCGATTCCTCGCCCCGCCGCCGCAGAGGATGATCTCGTCCACGGGTGCGGGGAGATGGCGACGGTAAGCGTCGGCGATGCTCCGCGCCGTGAAGGCCGTCACGGTCGCCAGGATATCGAGCGGCGCGATGCCGCGTTTTCGGGCCCGCGCGAGAAGGGCGTCCGAGAATTGCGTGCCGAACACCTCCCTGCCGGTGGATTTCGGCGGGCGACGACTGAAGTAGGGATGCCGCATAAGCTCCCTCAGCAATCCCACGTTGACCCTGCCACGCGCCGCCAAGCGGCCACCGGCATCGTAGGCCACCTTGTCGCCGGTCATCCGCTGTGCCGCGCGGTCGATGATCATGTTGCCGGGGCCCGTGTCGAACGCAAGAACGTCACCGATTTCCCCGCCCGCAGGCAAGTAGGTGACGTTGGCGATGCCGCCGATGTTCTGGATGGCGCGGCTTCTTCGCGGATGGTGAAACAGGAAGTGGTCGGTGTAGGGGACGAGCGGCGCACCTTCGCCGCCGACGGCGATGTCGCGCGGGCGGAAGTCGGCGATCGTCGTAATGCCCGTCCGCTCGGCGATGACCGACGGCTCGCCGATCTGGAGCGTCGAGCGCACGCGGCGCCGGCCGAACCGCCGGCCTTCTGGAATGTGGTACACCGTCTGCCCATGTGAGCCGATGAGGTCCAGCGACTCGGGCGGAATGCCGCTTCTGGCGCACAGGCGGATCACGGCCTCCGCGAAGACCTCGCCGAGGACGAAGTTGAGGTGGCAAAGGTCGTCAACGCGGGCCGTCGTGGGGTGAAAGAGCCGGAAAATCGCCCGCCGCAGGTCCGCAGGATACGGACGGCTGTCGAACGCGACCACCTTGACGCCGCGGGGTCCGATGTCCACGATGGCCGCATCGACGCCATCGGCCGATGTGCCCGACATGAGTCCGGCGACCCGCAGGCGGCGCCGCTTCAGGTCCGGCTGGGTGGCGCGGGCCTCCCGACCTCGGGCCGGGCGCCTCGGGCGGGAGATTTCCATGCGTTCGGCTTTCCTCATCGCAGCGTTTCCCTGCCCGCCCACTCCGGCCCGACGTCGACGATCTGCTTATCACTATACCCGCGGCGGCGACAGGATGCACGGTTGACATCGGGCGTGCCGGGCCGTAGTTTACCCTGTCGGGAACCCTGGAGGAAGAAGTCATGGATTACCGGCGCCTCATCCCCTGCCTCGACACCAAGGACGGTCGGCTCGTCAAGGGCGTTCATTTCGTGGACCTCAAGGAGATCGGCGACCCGGCCGAGGCGGGCGCGGCCTACACCGAGGCCGGCGCCGACGAATTGGTGTTCCTCGATATCACCGCCACCGTCGAGAACCGCCAGACGTTCATCGACGCCGTCCGGCGGACCGCTCGGCGCATCGGCGTCCCGCTGACCGTCGGCGGCGGCATCCGAAGCTCCAAGGACATCGAGGACGTCCTCGCCGCCGGCGCCGCCAAGGTGTCGATCAACTCCGCGGCGGTGCTCAACCCGGAGTTCGTGGGCGAGGCCGCCGACGAGTTCGGCAGCGAGTGCATCACCATCGCCATCGATACCCGCAAGTCTGGCGGGCTGCCGTCGGGCTTCGAGGTCATGATCAATGGCGGCCGCAAGGGCACCGGCCTCGACGCCGTCGAGTGGGCCCAGAAGGTCGAGGACCTCGGGGCGGGGGCGATCCTCCCGACCAGCATGGACGCCGACGGAACTCAGGCAGGGTACGACCTGCCGATGACGCGAGCCATCGCCGACGCCGTCAGCCTGCCGGTCATCGCCTCCGGCGGCGCGGGAACGCTGGAACACCTGCGCGAGGCCGTCGTCGACGGACACGCCGACGCCGTCCTGGTGGCCTCCATCGCCCACTACGGCAAGTTCACCATCCGCCAGATGAAGGAGTACCTGGCGAAGCACGGCATCCCCGTGAGGATGTAACGAAGTCTCCAAAGGACCAGGTACAAGGAGCCAGGGCTCTATGAAAAGCGCAACAGGCATCCTTTCCCTGACCCTGGGTCTTGGCTGGCTGTTCTGCGCTGCCCTCGGCGCCGACAACGACGAAGCGGCCATGCGCAAGAAGCTGGTGGGCACCTGGCGCGGCTTCGCCGTTGAAGGGACAGGCGAGAAACCCGACCAGGGGCCGGTCAAGCTGGAGTTGACCATCACCGAGAAGGAGATCGGCGCCATCAAGGACGGCAAGGAGGACATGGGCGCCGGGGCCTACACGATGGACCTGAGCCAATCGCCCATGTGGCTGGAGGGCACAAGGACGCGGGGGGCGGGACCCAAAGGGCCTTATCTCGGCATCTTCACGCTGGAAGGCGACACGCTGAAATGGTGTGTGGCCAATCCGCGCTATCCCCGGCCCACGGAGTTCAGGACCGTCAAAGGCCAGTTCCTGTTGATTCTCAAGCGCGTGGACAAGAAATAGCGGCATGCCTCCATCGGGTCAACGTGTGCCACGGACGGTCTTGTCCGGCCGTGGGAATACACCGCCGCCTCTCGCACGGCCGGACAAGACCGGCCGTGGCACACGGGCCAATCACAGTTCAGCGCCGTCCCAGCAATACGTGCAGAGCTTCTCCTTCGGCAGGCCGATCGCCGCGACGAGGTCCTCCAGGCGCTGATACTGAAGCGTGGTCAGATTGAGCCGCTTCCGGATGGCCTCCACCATCTCCCTGAACTTCCCGGAGGCGGGGTCCACGTAGGCCGCCTGGCAGCCCTGGCAGCCGGGCTCCACCTCCTGGATCGCGCGCCGTCCCGCCAGGTCCATCTCGCTGCGGGAGCGTGAGAAGTTCAGGAACTTGCAGCCGAAGATCAGCGGCGGACACGCCGGGCGCATGTGCACTTCCTTCGCGCCCGCCTCGTAGAGCCGGCGGATCGTGTCTTTGAGCTGCGTCCCGCGCACGATCGAGTCCTCGCAGAACAGGACCCGCTTCCCCTTGATCAACTCCCGGATGGGGATGAGCTTCATGCGGGCCACGAGGTCGCGAACGGCCTGGTCCTGCGGCATGAAACTGCGCGGCCACGTGGGCGTGTACTTGACGAACGGTCGCCCGTACGCCACGCCGGCCTCGTTGGCGTAGCCGATGGCGTGGCCCGTGCCCGAATCGGGGATGCCCGCCACGAGGTCGACCTTCACGTTGTCGCGCCGCGCGAGGGCCGCGCCGCACCGGTTGCGGACCACTTCGACGTTGATGCCCTCGTAGTCGGAGGCCGGGAAGCCGTAATAGACCCAGAGGAACGAGCATATCTGCATGTGCATGCCGGGGGCCCTGCGCTGCTCGACCCCCTCCTCGGTCAGGCGGACGATCTCGCCCGGCCCGAGGTATCGCTCGACCTCGTAACCCAGGTTCGGAAAGGCACACGTCTCGGAGGTCGCCGCGCAGGCATCCTCCTTCCTGCCGATGACGACGGGCGTGCGGCCCAGGCGATCCCTCGCCGCATAGATGCCCCGCGCCGTCAGGAGGAGCATCGAGCACGAGCCCTCGATGACGTCCTGGGCCCGGCGGATGCCGTCCTCGAACGTGGCCTCCTGGTTGATGAGCGTGGCCACCAGCTCGGTGGGGTTGATCTCGCCCCCGCCCATCTCCGAGAAATGGGTGGTCCGCTTCTTGAAGGCCTGGCACACCAGGTCCGCCGCATTCCGGACCACGCCGACCGTCACGATGGCGTAGACGCCCAGGTGCGAGTTGACCAGGAGCGGCTGGTCCTCGTAATCGCTGATGACGCCGATGCCGCGACGGCCGCGCATCTTAGGGAGGTCTTCCTCGAACTTCGAGCGGAACTGGGCGTTCTCGATGTTATGAATGAAGCGTATGTATGTCCCCGCGTCCTGTGTCGCGAGGCCGCCGCGCTTCGTGCCGAGGTGCGACTGGTAATCGGTCCCGTAGAAGAGGTCCTCCAGGCAACTCTCTCTTGCCGCCACACCGAAGAAACCGCCCATCGAGCGCCCTCCGTTTGCGGGCTCACACGCCGCGATTGAAGTGAACGTGCGTCAGCCGCCGGCGCACCTGGTTCTTGCCCCCTCGACGCGGCACATCTTAGCGGCGCCCACGCGAGGAAGCAAGCGCCGAAGCGGAAGCTTGCAGCGCCTCGCGGCTTCGCATAGACTGTCGTTATGAGAAGCAGCCCCGCGCGTGTGCTGTATCCGTTTGGCGTGCCGCATCGCGGTGTGCCACGGCGCGGCTTCTCCCGCCGTGCCTCAACCTCCGGACAAAGCGCACGGCCGGGCAAGACCGGCCGTGGCACGCCGTTGTTCGGCGCGCTCAATACGCACCGTGCCCTGGCGCTGGCCCTTCTGGTGTGGGGAGTAGCTGACGGCGCGCCGCCGACCGTAACCGCACCAACGGAGGCCGGGACCGTGTGGCGAGAGCTCACGCCGTACTTCAGTCCGCCGCCCGAACTCGCCAACGAGTTCGGCTCTTACCGTTCCCCCCTGATCTTCGCCGACGGGCGCCCCGTCAAGACGCCCGCGGATTGGCGCCTGCGCCGCCAGGAGATCCTCGACCAATGGCACAAGGTCATGGCCCCGTGGCCGCCCCTCATCGAGAAGCCCAGGATCGAGTTTCTCGAGACGAAACGCCGGGAGAGCTTCACGCAGAAGCGCGTGCGCGTGGAGATTGCCCCCGGGCAAACCGCCGACGGATACCTCCTCGCGCCGGACAGCCAAGGGCCGCACCCCGCCGTGCTCGCCGTCTTCTACGACGCCGAGACGAGTGCGGGCCTCGGCCAGGGCAAGAACAGCCAGTGGCTCGACTTTGCGCACCAACTGACGAAGCGGGGGTTCGTGACGCTCTCGATCGGCTCGCCCGGCTCGGCCCGGAGTCCCAACCTGGGCGGCGCTCCGTGCCAGCCCCTGTCCTTCCTCGGCTACGTCGCCGCCAATGGCTGCAATGCGCTGGCGAACCTCGCCGAGGTCGACGCCCGCCGCATCGGCATCGTCGGCCATTCCTACGGCGGCAAGTGGGCGATGTTCGGTTCGTGCCTCTACGAGAAATTCGCCTGTGCCGCGTGGTCCGATCCCGGCATTGTCTTCGATGAGACTCGCCCGAACGTGAACTACTGGGAGCCCTGGTACCTGGGCGCCGAGGCGGGCCGCCAACGCACGCCCGGCGTCCCGACCAAGGAGAATCCGCGTACGGGGGCGTACAAGCAACTGGTGGAGGCGGGGCACGACCTGCACGAGCTTCATGCGCTGATGGCGCCCCGGCCGCTCCTGGTCTCCGGCGGTTCCGAGGATCCCCCCGAGCGGTGGCGGGCCCTCAACCACACGATCGCCGTGAACCGACTCCTCGGCTACTGCGACCGCGTCGGGATGACGAACCGCAAGGACCACACGCCGACGACGGAATCCAACCAGCAGATCTACGCGTTCTTCGAACAGTTCCTCAAGCCCGCTGCCCAGCCAGGGACGCGGTAGTACGTCCTCTCTGCCCGTCCGCCCGCCGTGACCCAGTCACTTCGTCACTGCTTCACCGCCGTGAGGATCGTCGTGCCGACGTTCTCGGGCATCGCAACCTTGCGGATGTTTCTAAAGCCCGCCGCGGCGATGCGGCCGACCATCTCCGGCAGCGAGAACGCGCCGACCATCGCATTGAAGATCGCGGGGATGAGCGGCCCCGTCTTCTCGGCGTTCATCAGGAAGTCCTGGATGACGAGCAGGCCGCCCGGCACGAGCGCCCGGTGGGCCTTGGCGAGTTTCATCTCCGCCCCGCTCGTCGGGCCGTGCAGGATGTTTGACATCAGGACCACGTCCTTCGCGCGACCGAACTCGTCCTTGTCCCAGTCGCCCACGACCGTCCTGACCCGGTCCTGCATGCCGAACCGCGCGATGACCTCGCGGGCGATCTTGATCGTCTTCGGCAAGTCGCAAACTGTGGCAGTGAGGCGCGGGTTGCGCTCGCACAGGGCCATCGAGTAAGTGCCCGGCCCGCCGCCAATGTCCATCAGCGTGCGCCGGCCCTTGACGCTGACGCGGTCGGCAAACTCGGCGGCGCGACCCGCCATCGCCATGTTGTGCATCGCGAGGATGAAGTCTCGGTGCGAGCGGATCGCCGGGCCGCCCTTCGCCGCCCGGACCCAGCCGCCCTTCTTCCCGCGAAGGATCGACTCGAGGTCGTTCCAGAAGCCCGCGACCTGGGCGCTGTGGGCAATGATGTTCCCCTGGTAGAACGGCGACGCCGAAACGAGGGTCGTCCGGGACTTCGGCGTAAGCTGCCACGTCTCGCCCGCGCGGCGCACGAGCCCCAGCGCCGCCATGACGATAAGGAGCTTGTCGACCCTCTCGGCGTCGAGCCGGCGGTCGGCGGCCACCGTCGCGGCCGTAGCGGACGACTTGCCCAGCCGCTCGAAGATGCCCGTCGCATGGGCCGCCTGGATGGCGCGCGCGACACGATAGTTCCACGAAAGCTCGTTGACCTGACATGCCCAGCGGATCTCTCTGCTGCGTTTCTTGAAGATCATCCTTCTCCCTTTCTCGCACTCCCCACTCGTGGTCCTTCCCGAATTATATCGCGGAATCAGGAAGTCCTTGCAGAATCCGTTCGCGAGGTGTAAATTGCTGCCCCGCACGCGTTGCGGTGAAGAGGACGGCACGTTCGTGGCCAAAGCGATGAACAAGACGGAACGCCGGCTGCGCGAGCTTGTGCGGCGGCACGGCTCGCCGCTGTTCGCCATCAGCCGGACCTCCCTGCGCGCCCAATATGAGCGGTTCCGCAAGGCCCTGCCGCGCGTCGAGCCCTATTATGCCGTCAAGGCCAACGCGAACCCCGGCGTCCTGAAGACGCTCGCGGCCGGCGGGGCGAGTTTCGACGCCGCCTCGATCGCCGAGATCGACGCGGTGCTGGCGGCCGGGGCGGCGCCGGCGAAGATCATCTTCGCCAACACGATCAAGCCCGCGAAGGCCATCGCCGCGGCCGCGGGACGCGGGATCGACCTCCTGACCTTCGACAGCGAATATGAGCTCGACAAGATCGCCGAGCGGGCCCCCGGCGCCCGGGTCATCGTCCGCATCAAAGTGCCGAACGTCGGCTCGATCGTCGAGCTGTCGCTGAAGTTCGGCGTGGACCCGGCCGACGCCATCGGCCTCCTGATCAAGGCCCACAAGCTGGGCCTGCGGCCGGCGGGCGTGAGCTTCCACGTCGGGAGCCAGTGCACGCGGCCCGAGAACTACATCGACGCGCTGGAGATGACCTCCATCATCGTCCGCGACGCGCGCCTCAAGCAGGTGCCGCTGGAGATCGTGGACATCGGCGGGGGGTTCCCGATCCGCCACCTCGACGGCGAGGCGGATCCGTTCGACGCCTGCGCGTCGGTCATCGCGCGGGAGGTCGACCGGCTGTTCGACTCCAGCGTCCGCCTGATCGCCGAGCCGGGGCGGTTCATCGTCGGCCCGGCGTGCACGCTCGTCATGCGGGTCGTCGGGAAGGCCATCCGCGAGAACAAGCACTGGTATTACCTCGACGACGGCGTGTACGGGGCACTGTCGGGCCTGGTGTTCGACCACGCGAAGTACCAGTTCAAGGTGACCCGCAACGGTCACACGCAGCTTTCGACGCTGGCGGGGCCGACGTGCGATTCGCTCGACATCATCGCCCGCGGCGAGGAGCTCCCCGAGATGGAGCTCGGCGACATGGTGTACGCTGAGAACATCGGCGCGTACAGCCTTGCGAGCGCAACGGCGTTCAACGGGATACCCTTTGCCAAGGCCGTCATGGTCCCTTAAGGGACAAATGTCTAATACTACAACGCCACTTCGCCCGGCGGGTCTCCTGACCCGCCGCGCACCTGCGTTATCTCGCCGCCCGGGGGCAATTGCCGCACGGTGGGTCAGGAGACCCACCGCGCACGAGGTTAAGTGGCATTGTAGTATCAGGTATTAGACATTGGCGCGGCGCCTGCAAGCGCGCCATACACTCCGGAAAGAGGAATGAACCGATGAAGAGAACTCACCGCGTCCGCAAGGACCTCACCGAGCTCCCCGACTGGCTGCGCCAGAAGTCGTGTCCGCACAAGGACATGTACCTGTCGGGGAAGCGCATCCTGCCGAAGGGCATCACGGGCAAGGAATCGCTCTCGGCCATGATGAACGAGACGTTCCTTGCCTACAACGCCGCCCGCCTGCGCGAGGGATGCCTCCTCTACACCGAGAAGATGCTCGAGGCCGACGTGACGGTCGGCATGAGCCTGGCCGGGGCGCTGACGCCCGCGGGCCTGGGGTGCTCGTGCGTCGTCCCGCTCATCAAGGCGGGGTTCGTGGACTGGATCGTGGCCACCGGCGCGAACCTGTACCACGACCTCCACTTCGCCTTCAACCTGCCGCTGCACGTCGGCAGCCACCTGGTGGACGACGCCGACCTGAGGAAGAACGACGTGGTCCGCATCTACGACGTCCTCCTGGGCTACACCGACTGCCTGATGGCCACCGACGAGATTTTGCGCGGCATCCTGGTGCAGCCGGAGTTCCAGAAGGAGATGGGCACGGCCGAGCTCCACCACCTCCTCGGCAAGTACGCCGCCGAGTGGGAGAAGAAGAGCGGCCTGAAGGACGTCTCGGTCCTGGCGGCGGCGTACCGCGCCGGCGTGCCGGTGTACACGTCCAGCCCCGGCGACTCGACCATCGGCATGAACGTAGCCGGCGTCGAGCTTCGCGGCAACAAGCTGCGCATCAACCCATCCATTGATGTCAACGAGACAACCAGTTACGTCCTGGCGGCCAAGCGGTCCGGCGGCAAGAGCGCCGTCATGCTCATGGGCGGCGGCAGCCCGAAGAACTTCATGCTCCAGACCGAGCCGCAGATCCAGGAAGTCCTCAGGATCAAGGAGGTCGGGCAGGACTACTTCTTCCAGGTGACCGACGCGCGGCCGGACACCGGCGGCCTCTCCGGCGCCACGCCGCACGAGGCCGTGAGCTGGGGCAAGGTCGACCCGCACCGCCTGCCCGACGCCGTGGTCTGCTACACCGACACCACGCTCGCCCTGCCCATCCTCACGCACTACGCGCTGGCGAACCATGCGAAGCGCAAGCTCAAGCGCCTCTTCGACCGGCGCGCGGAGTTCATGGAAGCCCTGGTGAGGGAGTATTTCGCCCACAACAAGTGACGAAGTGACGTAGTGACTGAGTAACAAAGGCCTGTGGTGTGCGCCGCAGAAGCGTGTAGGCTCTGCGGCAATACCGTGCTCAGTCGCGTGGGTGGTCTTACAGCAACCGCAGAAACTCATCCCGGCTCAGCCCCGCCTGATCGAGGATGGCCAGCAGCGTTCCACGAGGAATGTCCTTGCCCTGGGGCACAATGACGAGCCGTGTGTGGCCCAATGGATCCGCACGGTAGAAAGCCCGATGGCTCCCTTTGCCGCGGTCAGGCGCTTCCAGGAATCCCGCCCGCCGCAAGGCTTGGATGACTTGGCGCGATGAGAGCGACGGCAACTTGGTCATGGCTCAGACGGCCACTTCGATGGGTGCGGTGTAGCGCTCTTTCATCTCAAGCGAAGGACGGACGTCATTGAGGAGGCCGAGTTTCCGGGCGTTCGAGAGCCAGAGCTCCACGGCCTCCTGGAGCGCCTGGCGAGCCGCCGTCGGTGTCTTGCCGTACGACGCAACGCCGATCTCCGGACACCTGGACACGTAGCGCTTTCCCTCGCGCCAGATGACGGCCGTAAGGTGCAGAGTCTTGCGCATGGTCATTCCCTCCTGCACTCATACTATCACCGAGTTTGAAAAGAGCAAGCCCCCGCGAGCCGATCTCCACGTCTGAGGCAAGGCAACCGCGGTCCCCTCACGGAAGCGCCACTTTTGGCTTTTCGCGCGAGGGGCCATACGGTATATTTGCTCGGTGACCTTCAGCAGGGAGGCAACGCTATGAAGATGGATCGCAGGCAGTTCCTGGCTTCGGCGGTGGCGGGCGCGAGTGCCGCACTTCTCGGGTGTGGGGGCGCGGGAGCCAGGCAGGCCGCGGCGGCGCCGGTGAATCCCTATGGGCTCGTGCCGCTCGGGAAGACCGGAATCAAGGTCTCGCGCATCGGGTTCGGCACGGGGATGCGCGGCGGGGGGCGGGAGTCGAACCAGACCCGCCTCGGGCGGGAGCCATTCGAGGGGCTCCTCAAGGAGGCCTACGCGCGCGGCATCCGCCTCTTCGACATGGCCGACATGTACGGCACCCACGAGTACGTCGCCCGCGCCCTCAAGGGCCTGCCGCGCGACCAGTTCGTCCTCGTGACGAAGATGTGGGTGCACCGCGGCGGCATCCCGGAGGCCGAGCGGCCCGACGCCAACATCCTGGTCGACCGTTTCCGGAAGGAGCTCCAGACCGACTATATCGACCTCGTGCTCCTTCACTGCATGATGTCGCCGAAGTGGCCGGAGGACCAGAAGCGGCAGATGGACATCCTTGAGGACCTGAAAGCGAAGAAGGTCATCCGGGCCCACGGCATCTCGTGTCACTCGTTCGGCACGCTGGAGGCGGCCGTCGCCACGCCGTGGGTCGACTCGGTCCACGTGCGGATCAACGCGTACGGTGAGAAGATGGACGGGCCGTGCGAGAAGGTCGCGCCGGTGGTCGCGCAACTGCACAAGGCGGGCAAGGGCGTCATCGGCATGAAGCTCATCGGCGAAGGGGCGTTCCGCGCGAGCGACGAGAAACGCAACGTCTCGGTCCGCTACGTCCTCGGCCTCGGTACCGTGGACGCGATGGTCGTGGGGTTCGAGAAGATCGCAGAGGTCGATGACTTTGCCGCGAGGGTGACAAGCGCGATGCAGGCCAAGGCGTAGACGTGGTATCGCGCCGCCGCCAATGGCGAATGACGAACTATTGTTTCGCCATCGCTGCCTCATTGTCGTTTCGTCA
>Ga0315294_10003948_pt1 | contig 16149 bp, 14 predicted proteins | sample YL17G13_40_MG_FD_203626 | JGI IMG/M metagenome (GOLD analysis project Ga0315294, IMG submission 203626) | Sediment microbial communities from Yellowstone Lake, YNP, Wyoming, USA - YL17G13_40 | ecosystem: Environmental > Aquatic > Freshwater > Lake > Sediment | place: USA: Wyoming | collected... | reverse complement strand
GCAGCACCAGGAACAGGAGCACGGCGTTCACGAACGAGATCAACTGGGCCGGGTAAATGGCCGGGGCGTGCCAGCCGGCCGCCAGGGCGCCCGTCAGGGCCCCGCCCACGGCTGCGCCGGCGTCGGCCAGAGGCGGCAGGCCCGCCGTCGCCAGGTACTGGTCGGCGTAGAACTGCCACGGGATGCTCCCGGCGGGCCAGGCGAACCCCCATCCGGGCGGGCAGACGACGCCGTAGCAGCAGCCGTTCAGGAAGCACCCCAGCCGCCCGAACGCCTCGCCCAGCGCCACGCTCGGCGCGATGATGTCCAGCCAGTACAGCACCGGCAGCCGCGACACCCACAGATACCCCACGGTGGCGACGACGGCCGTCAGGAACCCGCCGTAGAAGGTCAGGCCGCCCTCCCAGATCTTCAGGAGGTCCAGCAGGCCGCGGAAATGCTCGCCGTACTGGACGACGTAGAAGAGCCTCGCCCCGACCAGGCCGCCGAAGAAGCAGAACAGCGCGGCGTTGTAAATGATGTCGGGCGACTGGCCCAGGCGCCTCGCCCGCCACGACGCCACCCAGATCGCCAGCAGGAACCCCACGCACAGCATCGCCCCGTAGCCGTAGAGCGTCAGCGTCCACTCGGTCCCGGGGACGGGGATGCGTAGCAGGATCTGGCGCACGCAATGCTCTTTTGCCTGTGAGACGCCCGTTTGTATCCGGAGTCGCTGACCCCGTGCCGGGTGGTATGCCCCCGGCCCGCCCGCCCACGCGGGCAGGCCGGCGCATGCCCCCCCGCTGCGGCTACGCGCCGCGGACGATCCGGTTCCGCTCGTTGACAACGACCTTGCGCGGCTTGTGGCCGGCAAGTTCCTCCGGCGACAGGTACGCAAAGGCCATGATGATGACCCGGTCGCCGGGGGCGCCCAGCCGGGCCGAGGCGCCGTTGAGGCGCACCGTGCCGCTGCCTCGCCGCCCCTTCATGACGTAGGTTTCCTGGCGCGTGCCGTTGGAGAGGTTGGCCACCAGGACGGCCTCGCCCTCCGCCAGGCCGGCGGCCTCGATGAGGGCCTGGTCGATGGTGATGCTGCCCTCGTACTCCAGGTGCGTCCCGGTGATGCGGGCCCGGTGGATTTTGGATTTCAGGACCTTGATGAGCATGGTTCGCGTGTCCTTATCGTTTAGTACGACAGCGCAACTTCGCTATTTGCGTTACGGGTTGCCGTACCCGCCGCGCAAAACGCGCGTTTATTTAGCCCCCGGTGAATACACCGGGGGCGGCGCGGCCACAAGCGCCCTCCCGAGTGCCGCCCCCCGTGTATTCACGGGGGGCTAAATAGGGCCGAGGGCCGCGCAAATCGCAATCCTGCGCTGCCGTCACAGGTCGCGCAAGAGCACGTTATCAATCAGGCGCGTCGCGCCCACCTTGGCCGCCACGGCCACCAGCGCCTGGCCCCCGATGCGATCCAGGTCGGCCAGCGTGTCGGGATCCACGACGGCCACATATTGGAGTTCCACGCCCCTGGCGGCCTGGAGTCGCCGGCGCAGCATGTCGGCCACGGCTGCGGCATCGCGCTCGCCCGATTCAATCGCCTTCCGCGTATCGGCCAGCGCGGCGCTTATCGCCAGCGCCTGCTGCCGCTCCTCGGGCGACAGGTACGCGTTGCGGCTGCTCATGGCCAGGCCGTCGGGCTCGCGGACGAGCGGGCATCCGCGGATCTCCAGCGGCAGGTTCAGGTCGGCCGCCATCCGCCGCACGATCGCCAGTTGCTGGGCGTCCTTCTCGCCGAAGTACGCCGCGTCGGGCTGGACGATCGCCAGCAACTTGGCCACGACCGTGCAAACGCCGTCAAAGTGCCCGGGCCGGAAGGCCCCGCACATCTTCTCCGACAGGCCCGCGATGCGGACCGTGGTGGCGAAGCCTTCCGGGTACATCTCGGCCGCCGCAGGGGCAAAGACCAGGTCGGCGCCCTCGCGGCGGCAGACGGCCAGGTCGTTCTGAATCGGCCGCGGGTAGCGGGCCAGGTCCTCGCCTGGCCCGAACTGCGTCGGGTTCACGAAGAGGCTGACGGCCACGTAGCCGCACTCGGCCCGCGCCGCCCGGATGAGGCTGGCGTGGCCCTCGTGCAGGGCCCCCATGGTCGGCACGAGGCCGATGCGGAGGCCCTTGCCGCGGGCCTTGCGGACCTCGCGCTGCACGTCGCCGATACGCTTCACGCCGAGCGTCATCGTTCTCCCCGGGCTGGCGGCGATAGGGCATTATAGCGGTCTGCGGCCCGGCACACAAGGTTCGCACACATCTTGCTTGGCATCGGATGCGGCCGCCGGTATTCTTGATGCACGCACCAGGAAAGGGGTGATTGCATGATCGTCGGCGTTCCTCGCGAGGTCAAGGAGCCCATACTGACGCGGGGCCTTTTGGCTTGCCGGGGCAGGGGGGCCAATCTAGAATGCCCGACCCCGCCCAGCCTGATGGCGGGCGGCCCAACGCTCGACAGCCCGAGCCCGCCCGCCATCAGGCTGGGCGGGCGGGTGACGCTCGAAGAAAGGAAATCCGCCGACCATGCAGACCCAGAGCGATCGCCTGAAGGCCCTGCCGCCGTACCTGTTTGCCGAGATCGACCGCAAGAAGAAGGCGGCCATCGCGGCCGGCCGGCCCGTCATCCACTTGGGCATCGGCGACCCCGACACGCCCACGCCCGACTTCATCATCCGGGCCGCCCAGGCGGCCGTGGCCGACCCGGCCACGCACCCGTACGCCCTGGACCGCGGCGACGCCGGGTTCCGCAAGGCCATCGCCGCGTGGCACCAGAAGCGGTTCGGTGTGACGGTGGACCCGGAAACCGAGGTCCTCCCCGCGCAGGGGTCCAAGGAGACCCTCTCGCACCTGCCGCTGGCCATCATGAACCCCGGCGACGCGGGGCTGGTGCCCGACCCGGGGTACCCCGTGTACGCCTCGAGCATCCAGTTTGCGGGCGGCCGGGTGGTGCGGTTCCCCATCACGGCCGGCCGGGGGTACCTGCCGGACCTGGGGGCCTTCAAGGCGGAGGACCTGGCGAAGGCCAAGTTGATATATCTGAATTATCCGAACAATCCGACCGCGGCGTCGGCCACGCTCGGGTTCTTCGGAGAGGTCGTGGCGTGGGCCCGCGAGCGCGGCATCGTGGTCGCCCAGGACGCCGCGTACAGCGAGGTGTACTTCGAGGACCCGCCGCCGAGCATCCTCCAGGTGCCGGGCGCCCGTGACGTGGCCGTCGAGTTCTATTCCTGCTCCAAGACCTTCAACATGACCGGCTGGCGCGTGGGCTGGGTGGTCGGCAACGCGGCGGTCATCGAGAGCCTCGTCCAGATCAAGAGCAACATGGACAACGGCGTGTTCACGGCGATGCAGCGGGCCGGGACGGCGGCCCTGGAAGGCTACGACCGGCCGGAGATCCACGCGCTGCGCGCCATGTACCGGCGTCGGCGCGACTGCCTGGTGGCCGCCCTGACGGCCGCCGGCCTGGAGGTCAACCGCCCCCAGGCCACCTTCTACGTGTGGACCCGGTGTCCCGGCAACCTCGACAGCCGCACGTTTGCCGACCGCCTCCTGGCGGAGGCCGACATCGTGGCCACCCCCGGCATCGGCTACGGGCCGCACGGCGAGGGCTACGTCCGCATGGCCCTGACGGTGCCCGAGGCGACACTCCAGGAAGCCGCCGCACGCATCAAGCGGCTGAAGTTCTGATTGCAGGCGAAATCCCGGGCTCTGTCATTCTGAGGCCCCGTTTACGGGGCCGAAGAATCTCGCCGTTTTCCGGCCGAAAAGCGAGATTCTTCGTCGCGGCCAAAGCCGCTCCTCAGAATGACAACCTTCGGGTGCACGAGCCCGCCGCGGGAGCGGCGGGGCATCTTTCCATGGCAACCGTCTATCTCGGTCTCGGGGCGAACCTCGGCGACCGCCGCTTCAACCTCGAGGCGGCGCTGGCGGCCCTGCGGTCGCACCCGCGCATCCGCGTGAAGGCCGTGAGTTCCTTCATCGACACGGACCCCGTGGGCGGCCCGCCCGGCCAGCCGGTGTACCTGAACGCCGCCGCCTGCCTGGAGACGGACCTGGAACCGGCGGCCCTGCTGGCGGAGTGCCAGCGGATCGAGCGTGCCCTCGGCCGCCGCCAGGGGGCGCGCTGGGGCCCGCGGCCGGCGGACCTCGACATCCTCCTCTACGACGATCGCGTCGTGGATGAAGCGGACCTCATCATCCCCCACCTGGGCCTACGCGAGCGGCGGTTCGTGCTGGAGCCGCTCGCCCAGATCGCCCCCGATGCCCGCGACCCCGTCACCGGCCGCACGGTCCGCGAACTCCTGGCGCGGCTGGAAGCGGGGCCGGAAAGCGGTTGACGGCGGCCGGAATTGTTATATAATAAATTCAGGAGCGGCCGATGGAGTTTCGGTGGAACGAGTGGAACCTGGAGCACGTCCAGGCACACGGGGTACACCCGCGAGAGGCCGAGGGTGTTGTCGAGCGGGCGCGCGAGCACGAATGGAAGCGTCAGGGCGATGGGAAGTGGCTGATCCGGGGCCGCGGGCTCGGCGGGCGATGGCTCCAGGTGATCTTCCTGATCGACCCGGACGACCGCGTTTATGTGATTCACGCGCGGCCCCTGACCGCGGATGAGAAGCAGCGGCTGCGCAGGAGGTTACGATGAAGAAAGCACGTTCGGCGTATGAGGAATTCATGGCCATGACCCCCGCGGAACGGGACAAGGCCGTCGCGAAGTTCGATGAGGAATTCATTGCCGACACGTTCGGCCCGCCGCCGCCGGAGGCGGTGGCCCAAATGCGCCGCGCCCGCCGCAAGCGGGGCCGGCCGCGAGTTGGTCGAGGCGCCCGCGTCATCTCGGTCAGCGTCGAGAAGGGACTGCTCAGCCGGTCCGATGCGCTGGCCCGCAGGCTCAAGGTCCGGCGCGCGGCGTTGATCGCGCGGGGCCTTCGGGCGGTCCTGGCGGCGGCAGGGGAAGAGCCGTAGCCGTTTCGATTTAACGCGTATGGCGCGGTGGGTCAGGAGACCCACCGCGCAATGGTTTAATGAACGGAACTTTTTGCGGTTCCACTTAGAAACGGGTTCCTGACCCTTGACGCACGCCTGGACCTCTTGCACGAGCGCCCCTGCGAAATGCACTCCCGTGGCCGCCTGCGGCGCGCCTACCCCACCGGCTGGATGGGGTTTCGCTCGGGAGGCGCCGACGGTATGCGCTGTTCCCAGGCGCCGTTGCGTTTGCCGTTCTTGGGTTTGCCGTTGACGTTGCTGTTGCCGGGGGGCTGGCCGCCGGTCTCCTCGTGCGGCCGGTCGTCCAGGTACCCGTGGGCGAGGCAGGCCTTGATGATTTCGCGTGCGATGGGCCCGGCGGCCGTCCCGCCATGGCCGCCGTGCTCCACGATGACGGCAAAGGCGATGCGCGGGCTGTCGGCCGGGGCGAACCCGGCGAACCAGGCGTGCGGCTCGCCGCTGCCCGACTGGGCCGTGCCGGTCTTGCCGGCGTAGCGGAGGGTGGGCAGGTAGGCGGTGGCGTAGCCCGTGCCGCCCGGCTCGTTGACGACGGCCGCAAACGCGTCGCGCAGGGCCGCCATGTGGCGGGGGTTCAGGCCCAGGGGCGGCCGCGGCTGGGCGGGCGCCCGCTCGCGGATGACGCGCAGCGGCGGCATGCGGCCGTCGGTGGCCACCAGGCCGTACAGTTGGGCCACCTGGAGGGGCGTGACGAGGAGTTCGCCCTGGCCGACGGCCATGTTGCGCGGGTCGCGCACGTCGATGGAGCCGGCGGGCTCGCCGCCGAGGCCGATGCCCGTGGGCCGCCCGAGGCCCAGCCGGTCGGCCCAGGCCATGAGGCGCTCGCGCGCCAGGTTCAGGTCGGTCTTGCCGCGGGCGTCGCGGCCCAGCAGTTCCGCCACCTGGTAGAAATACAGGTTGCACGATTTCTGGATGCCGGTCCGGAAGGGGATCGTCCCGTGCACCGCGCCGTGCGTCACGAAGGCGTCGCAGCGGAACCGGTTGGGGTGCGCGGCATCCAGGACGCCGTTGCACGTGAGGCACGTCTGCGGGGTGATGGCGCCCTCGTGCAGCGCGGCCGTGGCGGTGACGGCCTTGAAGACCGATCCCAGCGGGTACAGGCCCGAGACCGCGCGGTTGACGAGCGGCCGGGCGGGGTCCTTCAGGAGGTCCGCAAAGTCCCCCTGGAAGCACCCCTGGTCGTAGCGCGGGGCGGTGGCCAGGACGAGGGCCTCGCCGGTGCGGCAGTCCAGGACCACGGCCGCCGCGCTGCGCCGCGTCGGGGCGCCCCCCGGCGGATGGTCCAGGATGTCCTCCACGTCGCTCTCCAGCGCGATGTCGAGCGTCAGGTGGACGTCGCGGCCGGGCACGGGGTCGATGTCCTCCAGGAAGTTGCCCTCGATGCCTTTCTGGAAGAGTCCGCGCGCCCCGCGCAGCAGGTCCTCGCAGGCGGACTCGACGCCGCCGCGGCCCACCCAGTCGCCGGGCCAGTAGCGGCGGAGGTCGCCGGGGGGCATGGCCGCGTTGATAGGGCCGGCGAGTTCCTCGGCGGTGACTTCGCCCAGGCGGCCGACGATGTGCGGCGCGACCGACGCCTGCGAGTACTGGCGTTTGCGCGCCGCCTCGATGACCAGGCCGGGGAACTCGTCGGGCCGGCCCGAGAGGGCGCCCACCGCCGCCAGGTCCACGTCGTAGACGATGGGGTGGGCGATGCTGGACGATTCGCCGCAGGTCTCCTCGCGGACGCGGATGCGCCGGCCGTGGAGTTCGGCGACGCTGGCGCGGATGACCTCGACGCGCTGGCGGAGGGTGTCGGCCCGCCGCGCGAGTTCCTCCGGCGGCACGCCGGCCAGGCGCGACAGTTCCCCCCACATCCGGTCCACGCGGGCCCGGACTTCCTCGGGCGGCACCCGCCACTCGCGGGCCGTCCGCGCGACGAACACATCGGTCATCTCGATGAACGGAAAGTACACCGCCACGTCGAACGCGCCCGTGTCCTGCGCCAGCGCGACGCCGTTGCGGTCGTAGATCGTCCCGCGGAGGGTGGGATGGTACCCCGGGGGCCGGAGCAGGCGGCTCTGCGCCTCGGCGCGGAACCGCGCGCCCTGGAACACCTGGAGGTGAAACAGGCTGCCCGCGAGGACCGCAACGCCCAGCCCCATCACCAGCATGACCGCCTTCAGGCGAGTGGCATACACGGATTGACGCCTCAAGCGACCCGCGCATCGTAAGAGGACAGGCCCGGGAAATCAAGGCAACCCGGACACTGGCCACGGACAATTGCGGATTGCGAATTGCGGACCTGTCCGCCGAGCCTACTCCGCCGAAGCAGCCGCTTCGGCTGCGAAGGCTGGAAGCGGCGCAGCCGCGAAGGTGGATTGCGGATTGAAAACGCCCCCCGCGCTTTACTCCCCCTCCGTGTCCGCCGCCACCGAAATGCGGAGCGGCCCGCGCGCCAAGAGCAGCGCCCAGAACAGGTACGGCGCCAGGACGGCCGAGTACACGGCGTCGAGGAAGGATTCCTCGGCCGAGCGGCCGAGCCACAGTCCCGCCCCGCCCGCGAGCCGCGTGATCACGTACCACGCCAGGTGCACCGCGAAGACCAGCAGGAGGGTCGTCGCGAACTGGCCCCAGACCCGCGTGCGCGGCAGCGCGGTCCGCACGTGGCTGATGCCCGCCAGGACGACCGAGAACAGCAGGGCCTTCAGCCCCAGCCGCCCGGCCTCCGGCATCAGGTCCGATGCCATGCCCAGGCACCAGGCTGCGACGAAAACCTCGGCCGGCTCGAAAAAAAACGCCAGGAACAGCCCCATCACGAGCATCAGGTCCGGCCGGGCCCAGTGTCCGTCCACAGCGATGGCCAGCGCCCCGGCACCGAAGACGGCCTTCTCGATGATCAGGCACAGGTACGCCAGGATGGCCACCAGGAGCCACCGCATCGGGAATCCTCGATGAGCCGCAGGCCCTGGCCGCGGGCCCATGCCGCAGGCCGCAGGCGGACCGTGTGCCCAGACTCTATGCCCCGCGCGGGCGTGAATCAAGCCGATTCCGGCGGGTCCGCTGGGCCGAGTAACCAGGTACGGGGGCAGGCGTCCCCCTGGAGGGTGGCATGCCCACAGTTTACCCGGCTAGGCGGGCCGTCGTCGGCGCCCAGTACGGGCGGGCGTACTGGCCCGCGGGCATGCTGTGGCGAGCAGCGCGTGCGGATCGCGCGGCCCGTACGGGCCGCGCGGTGCTTGTGCGAATTGCCCTACGGCTCAGTTACTTATCAATTGAGGGGTGCCACTGGTTGCTTGCAACCAGTGCGCTTCGGAAAACACGGCCCGCCGCGGCGGGCCGTGGCACCCATCATTTCAGGTGTAACAGAGCCCTACGGCACCAGCAGCCCCTCGACCACGGCTTGGGGCCAGTCTTGGCTCAGGCGGCGGCACCCGGCGGGCGACCAGAGGACGAGTTCACTGCGGTTGGGGGCCCCGAGTTTGGAGCCCTGCGGCACAACGAAACACAGTTCGTCTTTCGAGCGCCACGCGGGGATCGTGGTCATGGGGTCCTTGGTCCCTTCCGCGTGCACCGCCGTCACCTTTCCCGTCGCCAGGTCCACGAGCAAGATGCGGCCCTCCTCGTCCGGGACGCAAAGGCGGGTCTCGTCCGGGCTGAGTTGGAGGAGTTCCAGCCGGCCGACCACTTCCTTCCGGGCCTCCGGGGTGAACATGGCCGCGAGCGTTTTCGGGTCGGCCGGGTCCAGGCTGAAGAGTGAGAGTCCGGCGGGGATGTTGTCCGCCGCCGGAAGATGTATGTCCCGCGCGGCAAAGAGCACGCGCCCGTTCTTCAGGCACCGCACGGGCAGCGAGTCGAAGAAACTGACCAGGGCAAGGCGCAGTTTGTCCGGCTTCTTCAGGAGCGTGCCGTCCTCGCCGATGACCGTGCACCTCAGGATCTGCCCCTGGCGCAGGCGCGGCTGCTGCTCGGGGTCGCGGAACCGCTGGCGGGTGTACGTCAGTTGCCCCTCGCGGGTGGAGAAGGTGACGGTGGGCATGCACGCGCCCGGCTCATCGCTGTCGGCCTTCGCGTAGACCAGGCTCCGCCCGTCGGGCGACCAGTCGAAGAACAGCGACACCCGTCCCTCCACGCGGCAGGGCTTGTCGGGCGCCGCCATCGAGACCGCATAGAGCGCAAGCACCGCTCCGGGGCCCTCGGGCGGGTAGGCCTGCCCGGCATAGGCGAACGCCTTGCCGCCCGGCGCGACGCGGATCTCGGTGATCGGCCCAAGCGTCTCCAGGAGCGTTTTCACGGGGTTGGCCTGCCCGTCGGCCACCTCGAACACCTGCACCCCGCGCACCGAGTGTTTCAACGGCAGGGGCGAGTTCCTTGCTGCGAGGCCCTTCCACGCGTCGCCGACGGCCGGGGCGAGTTCCTTGCCGTGCACGTCCCGCAGGCACATCAGGATGGCGATGACGTCGGACGGCTTGGCGTCGAACCGGAACTTCTGCCAGTCGCCCTTGTAGGCGAGGATCTGCTGGCGGAACGCCTCGGCCTGCATCTCGACGCTCTTGCGGACCGCCTCGGGCAGGCGGGGGGCGAGTTCATCCCACGTGTCCACGGTCTTGTCGCACACGGCGATGAACTGCCGCGAATCCGGCATCCAGGCGACGGCCGAAACGTCCTCGGCGATGCGAGCCGAAAGTTTGCCCGCGCCGTCCGAGAGGTACAGGCCGTCCCCGCCGCGAACCAGGGCGTACCGGCCGTCGGGCGACCACGCGATGCGCGCCTCCGGCAGGCATCCCGGAAGGACGGCGGCAAAGAGCAGGATACTCAGGCAAACCAGGCGGGCGGTCATGACCGTTCTCCTCCGTGCGAGGTCCCGGTGCAGGGAAACACGTTACGCGGGCCGATACGTCTCCAGTATACCACGCCCGGCCCCGCCGAATCACGCGGTTATTTTGCCCGCCCGGCGGTTGGCGGCGCCTGAGCGGGGGGCGCCGGCCTCAAAACCCCTCTTCCCGCCCGGCCGCGCTCTCGCTAGAATGCCCCGCACGGGCGCTGGGCCGCCCGGGCAATTGAGGAGGACTCATGGCCATCCTGGTCAACGGCGAACGTATCGAGGAAGATGTGGTCCGGCAGGAAGCGGAGCGGATGCGGCCGGAATATGAAAAGGCGTTCGCCGACGAGGCGGCAGCAACCCGCGAGCGCCGCCTCCAGCAGTGGGCCCGCGAGAACCTCATCGAGCGCCGTCTGCTGGAGCAGGCCGCCAGGGCCGATGCGCGGCCGGTCCCGCCCGCCGACGTCGAGGCGGCCCTCGCCCAGGCGGGGCGCACCGGGGCCCCCGCCGCCGACCCGTTCCGGGCCGAGGCCGAACTGGGCCTCCGCGGCCAGCGGCTCCTGGAGGAAGCGGGCCAGGGCGCCCCGCCCCCGACCGACGAGGCCGTCCGCGCGTTCTACCAGGAGCACCTGGAGGAGTTCACGCTGCCCGAGCGTGCCCATGCGGCCCACATCGTCAAGCACGTGACGCCCTGCAAGCCGCCCGAGGTGGCCGAGGCCGCCCTCCGCCAGGTGCACGCGCAACTCCAGGCCGGGGCCGACTTCGCCGCCCTGGCCGCCAAGCACTCCGACTGCCCCGACAACGGCGGCGACCTGGGCTGGTTTGCGCGCGGCCAGATGGTCGAGGAGTTCGAGAAGGCGGTCTTTGCGATGAAGCCCGGCCAGACCAGCAACGTCTTTGCCACGCGGTACGGGTTCCACATCGTCAAGGTGTTCGACGTCCGGCCCGCCGGCGTGGCGAGCCTGTCGGAAGTGGAAGGCCGCATCCGCGCCCGCCTGGCGGCCGAGGCCCGCAACGCCGCCGTCGAGGCGTACCTCGACGGCCTCCGCGACAAGGCCAAGGTCGAGGAAGTGGCGTAGGGCGGGTCACAAGTGGCTTGAGCACCCGGTCGGCGACCCCGCGGAACGGCGGCCGTCCCCTTTTCGCACTGTTGCCAAGAGGGGACTGTGCCCGCACCCGCCCGGGGTACTCCCGCAATTCCCGTACGGCGTCAGTTACGGGGGTGGCATGCCCAGCACGCCGTTTGCTGGGCATGCTTTTGCCCGGGCGCCAAGGATGCTCACAGCCTACCCGCCTGGGCGGGCCAGCAGCGGCGTGGGCATGCCACCCGGTGCTACTCTGCGAAGTAGCGATGCCTCTTCGCTACGTAGCACGAGCGAGAGTAATTATCCCCCGTAACTGTCGTACTACGAAATCCTCGGAAATCCGCTTGACTTCTTCCATCGGCGGCCGTAACGTATCGTTATGCGCTGCGTCCGACGAGCAACGTAGGCCGGGATGAAATCCCGGCATGCCGTTTGGCCGGCGGGACAAGGAAGCCGGGATTTCATCCCGGCCTACATGCTGCAAGCCCCGCCCGAAGCCGGGGGCGGGGAATCAGGGTGTGCACCGGAACCTTCGAAAGTAGGGTGTCAGCACGGCGCGGCTTGAAAAGCAACTGTCGCGCCGCCTCGCGCCCCGCCGCCCCGGCCGACCCAGGAAAGGGCAATGAGAAAATCGGTATTGTGTCCCCCGAAATCGCGGCGAAGGATTGATTATAGAGACACATTCTGGTGGCGGAATCTCCAGTCTAGGCGGCGATCCGGTGACCGCAAAAGAGCTAGGCAATATCCTGGGCAACCTAAAGGCAAGAGGAGTCCGCGATCTGACTATGGGATCATGCGATTGGGAAGAAGGCCCTCTCAAGGATCTGAGCAACAGAGTTGGAGTGCCGGTAGGAGCCAGGTCGGGGGGATTGCATTACACGGGCCACGTGCGGGCAGGAAAGGATAAGCAAGGTCGCTACATTGTTGACGTGGCCAGTTATTATCAGGACGCCGAGTACAGGGCATTGCCAAGTAAGGATCCGTATATGGTGCCGCTCTCCGAGACCCCGACGTTCCGTGGTAGCCCTAACCCTGTCAGGGACAGCCCGGGCGACACATTTGGTGAGCCGCCGTGATCTGTGGGACACAATGCTGGGTTCCGGCTATCAACCGGCGACCTGCTATCGCGAGGGAGGAGAAGGCAATGGGTGAACGTGACCAGGACTTGCGTACACGATTTGCGTCAGCCCTCAGCCTGAGCGTGTGGCTTCTCTTACTTGCTTCAACCGGCCTGCTCGGCGCTGGCTGCGGTGAAGTGATGACCACGGCGGATATTCCAGTGCGATGGGGTGCCATCGACCCCAAGCAAGAAGGTTTGTGGATTGTTCCTATGGGCGAACTGGGCGCGCGTCTGGCCTCGGGTAAAGAGATCCATCTCAAGCGTTCCACCCCCGTGGAGGTGCGGCTTCTATTGGTAAATCGTTTTTCCAAGCCGGTCTTGGTTAAGCATGACTTAAGCCAGCCGCTTCGGTACATCGAATATCAAGGTGTCTCCTCCGGTCCTTTTGGTGTGGAGAGGTTCCCTATTATTGACGAAGGTGACGAGGGCAGATTGTCCTACGTGTTCTTGCGGCCGGCCGAATCTCTCATTTCATGGCCGACGGGCCCGCTGCCGCGGTTTCCTGTCCAGAGTTCGATCTACGTGCGTTTCATCCTTTACCCGCCTTTGGGGACGAAGACCATGGATCTGACATTCAAGTGGAGCCTGGAATGCATTTTCTATGGTTCCAGTGAGGGAGGGATAACTGACTTCACGAGAACCGTGAAGATCCTATATGACGACTGAGACCCACAGAATGTGAATTTCGGGGGACACCCATCTATGAGCAAGTCTCCGTCAAGCGGAAAGCGGTTCGAAAGCGGATTTCTTCCAGCCGTCTATTCGGTGTCGTCGCTCCTGGACGCACCCGATCACACGATTCGCCCCGGCCCCATTCATAACCACGGCGTCCCGTAGGCACCAGGGTGTCAACCACGGGGTCCGGGATTTCAGTCCGCTTCCGCTCTCGGAGCCGCATGTCTCCCAGTGCCCCTTCCCGCTGAACCGGCGTCTCGCCGCGGCGGCCACTGCCCCGCCCGGAGTACTCCCGCAATTCCCTGCAATTCTTACGGCCTTCTCATCGTTAAGCCTATATCATCTCCGGCGTTCGGTGTCAGGGCGTGTGCGCACACGAGGAAGGGGAAAGGCCATGAGAGCGGCAGCGATCATTTCCATCGCGGTTCTGGCGTTGGCGGCAGGGTTTGCCGCGGCGGCGAATCCGCTCACCCGGCCCGACGCGGCCGGCAAGGACACGGCCGGCGTTGTTGCGACGGACGACCGCGCCAAACTGGCCGAGGTCGAGGCCCTGTTTGCGGCCGGGAAGTTCGGCGAGGTCGCGGAGCCCGCCCGGGCGCTCCTGCGAACCACCAAGGATGATGCGGTGAAGACCGGGGCCGCGCGCCTGGTTGCCGAGTCGCTCCGCAAGAAGGGCGACTGGAAGGTGGCGGCCGCGGCCTACGCGAAGTTGGCCGACCGTTACGAGAAGGGGTCGGACGACCAGGTCAAGGCCACCGCCACCGGCGAGGTCCTCCTGACCTCTCCGATGGGCATCTATCCGCCGCTGGAAGCGGCTGCCGCAAAGGCCAAGGCCGCCGCAGAAACGACCGCCCCGGCCGCAGGAACGGCCGCCCCGGCCGCAGAAACGACCGCCCCGGCCGCAGAAACGGCCGCCCCGGCCCCGTCGTCCGGCCAGCCCGCAGCCGCCAACCTGGCCGATGACGCCTACCTGGCCCGGGCCTTGGCGAGCCTGGCCTCCATCCGGGCCGAGAAACTCAAGGCCCGCGTGGCCACCATCAAGAAGACCCGCACGCCGCAGGAGGCCCAGGCGGCCTTTGCGGCCCTGGCCGAGGAGTTGCGCCAGGCCAGGGTCCTCTCGGACAGCCTTCCGGCCGAGCCGGAGCAGGCGGCGGCCAGCGCGGCGGGCAAGCAACTGGCGGATCTCGGACAGCAGATCGTCGCCGCGCTGACGGCCAAGTCGGACGAGTTCAAGGCCGCCATCAGGGCCCTTGCCTTGACGCAGGCCCAGCGCAAGGACATGGAGAGTTGCCAGACCCTCTGCAATGACCTCGCCAGGACCGAGGGGAGTTTCCAGGCCACCACGATCCGGTTGAGCGGTCTGAGCAACTGGCCCGATGCCGGGCAACTCCGCGACCAAAGCGCGCAGCGACAATCGGAGTACACGAAACTCGCCGAAGTCTTTGTTCAGCCGCTACCGATGGGCCGCAATCGCGGAGGCGTCGGCCCCGTCGGCGTTGGCGGACGCGCCCCCGCCGCGGGCGGCGGTGTCCCCGGTGGAGGCCGAGGCGGCGGCGCAGGCGGCGGCGGCGGCGCAGGCGGCGGTGGCGGCGCAGGCGGACGCGGACGCTGACACGATCGCCGGTACGATTGTCCTTGCAGGGGCGGCCCCCAGGGCTGCCCCTTGCTTTGCGCGGCAGCGCTGCTGGGCGAAAAGGGGTCAGGAACCCTATGCCTTAAGGTTCCTGACCCCTCTTCGCCCCTTGCGAAGGGACGTTGCCGCGGCGAGCCCCATCCGGGAATTCGTTGCTTCCCCCGGATTCCGCGGTATCGTCTTCTCGGAATCTCGCCCGGCGGCGGCGCTGCCGGCGACCTGTGAAAGGAGACTCTTCCATGCGGCGACGTGAACTCATGGGGACGGCGTGCCTGGCCGGGGCGGGGGCGCTTGCGGCGGCGACCCAGGCCGCGCGCGCGGCCGAGGGCGCCGGGGGCGCAAGGGAAATCCTCGAACTCCGCCTCTACAAGGCCGAGAAGGGCGAGAGGCGCGACCGCTTGGATAAGTTCCTCGCCGAGGCCGCCATCCCCGCCTGGAACCGCCTCGGCATGAAGCCCGTGGGCGTCTTTGCGATGCAGGACGATTCCACGGCCGACCTCTGGGTCCTCGTGTCCCACAAGACGCTGGAGTGCTTCATGACGGCCCCCGCCCGCCTGTGGGCCGATGCCGAGTACCAGAAGGCCGCGGCGTTCTTCGATCCGCCCAAGGCCGCCCCCATGTACGCCCGCATCGAGACCCACCTGATGCTGGCCTTCGAGGGCGCGCCGAAACTCCTGGTGCCGGTCGAGCCGAAGCCCGGACGCCTGTTCCAACTGCGCATCTACGAGAGCCACTGCGAAGAGCGCGCGCGCCTTAAGATCGACATGTTCAACAGCGCTGAACTGGCGCTCTTCAAGGACGCCGGCCTGACGTGGGTCTTCTTCGGCCAGACCCTCGCCGGCACCCGGATGCCCAACCTGGCATACATGCTGGGCTTCGCCGACGCCGATGCCCAGAAGGCCGCCTGGGACAAGTTCGGCAAGAGCCCCGGCTGGAACACCCTTAAGAACGACCCGAAGTACAAGGACACCGTGTCGAACATCACGAACCTCATCCTGAAGCCCACGGCGTATTCGCAGATTTGACGGCAAAGGCCGGGATGTGGGATTCGGACACTCCGCGCGGCGGGCCGTCTGGGCCTGTTGCCTAAGTGCCGTTCATGTAGGGTGGGTGCTCTGCACTCACCATTTTCGCGTCAAGACGGCAACATTGGTGGTCGCCCAGGCGACCACCCTACGTATTGGGCAACAGCCCCGTCTTGCCCGCCCGAGTCCCGGCGCACGGGAAGCGAGGTGGATGAAAGGGGGACGGAAGCGTGCGGCCACGTGCCCGTCAGGCCGAAGGCTCGCCCGGGCGCCCGGAGCCGCCCCGGCGCAGAAGGGCCAGGACGAGTTCGGGCAGCAGCGTGGCGGCCGATCCGGCCAGCCCCGCCAGGAGCGACCGCCCGACCGTGCGGCCGACCGACTCCGCCGCACGGGTCGCACCCGCCGCGGCGGCGCCCGATGCGCGGCGGCTTCCGCGGACAACCCGGGCCAGCGCGAGACCGGCGACGCCGATGACGGCCGCCGTGGCCACGGGATGTTTCCGGATGAGCCTGAGGGGGTGCCATTCGGTCCGCAGGTACTCGCCGGCCCCGCGGACCTCGCCGAAGAGGCCGTCCAGGTGCCGCCGGGCCCTCTGCTCCAGTTCCTCCGGCGGCAGGCTGCACAGCGGCCTGGGGTCGCGGTTCATGGCACTCATTTCCCTTCCCGGGCCTTGAGGACAACCAGGGCGGCGGCAAAAAGGGCGACCATCACGCCGCCCACGATCATCAGCCCGGCCCCGGGCATTTCCAGGCGGCTCTGAACGAACGTGGCCACGCCGAACACCA
>Ga0315294_10003947_pt1 | contig 16154 bp, 16 predicted proteins | sample YL17G13_40_MG_FD_203626 | JGI IMG/M metagenome (GOLD analysis project Ga0315294, IMG submission 203626) | Sediment microbial communities from Yellowstone Lake, YNP, Wyoming, USA - YL17G13_40 | ecosystem: Environmental > Aquatic > Freshwater > Lake > Sediment | place: USA: Wyoming | collected... | reverse complement strand
GGTTTCCCAATTCATTTTTCATCACCTCTCTCGACGATAATTATAGCATTTTCCGACGAGAAAGGCAATAACATACTGCAGAATTATTGAAGAATTAAGGTAGGTATTATTCAACAGTCTCAAAATAACTTGGGGTTTTTTGTTGGCAGGGGTACAATTGCCGATAGGAGCGCACTTTCCCAAATGAATGACTGTCGATAATATTCAGGATAATGATATGTTTACTTTAGGCAAAAAGAAAACTAAACTGATAGGTATGACAACGCTTGAAAAAGGCAAGCTAAGAGCGTTATATTTATTCCCTCTTGAAACAGCCGAAATCGAACCCGATATTGTAGTGGTCGAGGATGAAACGGAAAAGCTTATGTGGCTGGCGCTTGCCGAGCTGAACAACAGAAAAGGAGCACGCATTGGAAGTGAAACGGCTGTGCTTCAGGCCACATGAGTTGATGCTACTCTTATCCCTTATGTAAAACAGAGGTTTAATATGAGCTTTGGATGTTATGGATGCCGAGACGCAACAGACATAGGGCCGAATGAAACCGTTCTTGGCTTTCCATTTAAGGATTTTGAGAATATAACGGGCTATATAGAAAAATTGGCCCAAAAGGCATTGCCAAATTCAAGAGCTAAGAACGCTTATGCGCTGTTAAAAACAAAAAGTGGCGCTATAGTACAATGTGGTTCAGCCCCGCAATAACAGTCTGAATGGAGATGATAATGAATAAAAAACGGATTTTATTCCTTTGTACGGGAAATTCCTGCCGTAGCCAGATGGCTGAGGGATTCTTACGGCATATGGCAGGTGATAGATTCGAGGTATTTAGTGCCGGGGTAAAGCCAACACAGGTTAACCCCTTGGCTATAAAGGTTATGGCAGAGGCAGGCATTGATATTTCTAAACACAGATCAAAGTCTGCGATGGAGTTTATCAGCCAACAATTTGATTATATAATTACCGTGTGTGACAATGCAAAGCAAACATGCCCGGTTTTTCCCGGCAAACATGAGAAAATCCATTGGGATTTAGAAGATCCGGCAGAAGCGCAGGGCAATGAGGAAGAGCGCCTTAGCTTTTTTAGAAGAATTAGAGATGAAATTAAGAGTATGGTCAATAATTTTAAAGACAGGAGGTGATATATATGGCACGGAAGAGCACGAATAAAATAGAAGCGTCTATACCTCAGGATCAGTTAACCGATATGATCCGTAAGAAAGCCTATGAGCTATACGAGAAAAAAGGCAAAAAGCAAGACCGCGATATGGATAACTGGCTGGAAGCCGAGAGGATAATAAAGCAGAAAGTGTAAAATGCTAAATGTCCGCCTATCGAAGGTGGATATTTTGTATCAATTTGTGCTGTAAAGAGTTACGACTTTTCGCGCTAAAAATGACCGGACAAAATGGACAAATTGGTGAGGAATAAACCTCTCTAAATCATAAATTTTCTTGATAATCGCTACATTCAGCCCTATAATACCTACCTATATATAGAGAGAGGTTCCTCCTCGGCCCATACGAGAGGGACCCCAATAAATTCTCTCTCCTGAATGAATGAGAGAGGCCAGAAGCCCTGATTATACTGAATAATCAGGGCTTCTTACATGTCCTAGGGACTTAAAGACTTAGGGATGGGGGTAGTGTATTAGGGTATTAGGTAATGTAGTATTTTACTACATCTACTTGACAGATTATCCTACATATGGTATACTTATAATGGGATACACAAGCGGAGGAAAACATGATAAATCAATTCTATAAAAAATTAGGTATAAAAATAAAAGGTATTAGAGAAAAAGTAGGATTGTCGCAAGAAGCTCTTGCCGGTCAATTGGGCATAAGTAGAGTCTCCCTCTGTCAAATTGAAACCGGTGATAGAAAAATAACTGCTGAGGAGATTGCAAAGCTTTCCAAAATCTTTAACCTTTCATCCGACGCCCTTCTTGATTTGACAAAAGAGATAGAGATATTATTGGAGAAGGCAAAAGAAACTGTACCAAAAGAAAAGGCAGAGATACGTATCAGCGTTCCTCAAAAAAACTTAGAAAAATTTAAAGAAGTTTTGCTTTATATTTTGAATAAAGTAGGATCGAAACCAAATATCGGGGAAACCGTTCTTTATAAACTCCTTTATTTTATTGACTTTAATTTTTATGAAAAATATGAGGAACAGCTGATAGGCGCAACCTATATAAAGAATAATTATGGTCCCACTCCAAAAGAATTTATAAAAATTGTAGAAGAGATGGAAGGAAAGGACTTGGCAAAAGTTAAAGACAAGTATTTTCAATATCCTCAAACAAAATATCTTCCTTTGAGATCGCCCGATCTTTCTAAATTGAAAGCGCATGAGACGAAAATGATTGACGAGGTATTGGCAAAGCTATCTGATATGAATGCCTCTGAAATTAGCGAATATTCTCATAATGATGTACCATGGCTTACTACCGAAGACAATAAAGTAATCGACTACGAATCCGTCTTCTATCGCACCACGCCTTATTCAGTGAGGTCATATAGTGGAAAAGATATTCAATGAAATTAAGCGCCTCCCTGAATTTGAGCATGATATAAAGAAACTCTCTAAAAGATATCATTCCCTCGAAGAAGACCTGAACACATTCATAGAAAAACAATTAAAGCTTTATCATAAGCTGCGCATAGACAACGGTGGTATTTTTCAGATATCTGATCTTGGGATAGAATACCCTAAAATATATAAAGCCAGAAAATTTGCATGCAAGTCGCTAAAAGGTAAAGGTGTTATGAGCGGCATCAGACTAATATATGCATATTCCGAAGATAAAGACGCTGTCGAGTTTGTCGAAATTTATTTTAAAGCAGACAAAGAAACGGAAGACAGAAATAGAATATTAAAACACTACGGAGGTAGTAAGCAAATTCCCCGTTAAAACTGCTATAAGTTTAAATGAAGAGGAGGTATAATATGGGAGATTTGGTACATGATATAATCGCTGAAAAACTAGCGAAGAAGCATGGGACGGAGTATAAATCAGACAAAGGTATCGATATAGTCACAACTGATAAAGTGATAGAGGTTGAGACTAAGAAGAGTTCGCTTGGTCAAGGAATTGATCAAGTTGTGAGGTCACAGAAAGCGCGTTATCTTGCTGTGAATAAGATAAATATCAAAAATGCGTTAGAAAAAACAGAGGGTACTGGCATAGGAGTAATGGGGCCGACTGGACGTATAATAAAAAGGGCATCTAGAAAAGGATAAGTGCATTACCAAAATCTGCCCCTTGAGGCGCTTCTGATGGTTCGACAGGCTCACCATGTATCTTTTGTTCTTTCTTTGGCAGTAAGGCAAAATTTTCCCGCGCCAAAATTTTGCCTTACTGCGATGCTTTTAAATGGCGAGGGCCCTTCGACTTCGCTCAGGGCAGGCTCGGCAATACGCCGTACATGGGGATTTTAGCATGTTATAGGCGGGTGCGAACGAGCCTTTGACCGTATTACATACATTTACGCTACGGCACGTATGGCGAGGACGCAGACAGCTGGCGGCTGCCTGCGACTGAGGACGAAATGTCCAAAGAAGTGCCGAGGCCGCCGGACGAGGCCGCCCAGCCGCCAGCTGTGCCGAACCATTGATTAAAAAACTTAGGTCGCTATTTCTCTGCGCCTTCGGCTTGAGGAACCAACTGCGGAAGAATTTCGCAGAAGTTATTGGTTTTCAAGGGAACCTTTGAAATAGGTTCTAACCTTTTGATATAGTGACCCCAATTCTTCGCACCAAAAGGCCATCTTTTTATGCAGAACCACAATCTGGGGAAAGCAATAGCTATATCATTAGTCTTTATTATCATATCTTTTCTCGCCCAATCTGCCCTTTCAGAAGTCGATAGTAAATACACCCAAGCTTGGCAGCATGTGGCGGTCAAGCGCGTCTTGGATATGCCGCTTGGTGCCGAGGAAGCGATAATCTGGCATCTTGATTATAGCGATTTTGCCGTAAGGCTGCCCGGTTGCCTTATGGTGTTAGATTACGATAATGAAACTCCGGTGCCTCAGTGGGAGACATACCAGAAGCCCGAGCTTGGGCTAATTGAGAGCTTATTCACAGGCGTAATCGATCTTGAAGAAATAAAGAACGAGAGGGTAATGTTCCTATTTTCCCATAACCACCCGGCTGAGAAGTTTAAGAAGCTACTGTCCTGGAAAGATACGATTAAAGATGTTAAGTTTTTAATAACACAAGACGACTACCTTGCCCATGAGAAGGAGATATTGGAGCTGCAGGAGAAAGAGAAAGATGATGTAACCAAAAAGAGTGTTGAAAGCGTAATCAAGATAATAGAACCAAACCACGATTATATAGTATACGGGAATGCGATACACGTGAAGAAACAGAAGGCCATACTCAACGGGGATAAAAAAATCCTGTATCCGGGGGTCGAATTTCTTATAGATACGAATAACGGCCTTACTATATATCATTCGGGCTCTCTCATGTGCCGGCAGTGTTTTGGCGATCTTCATGATAAGATAAATAAACGCAAACTGTGCCTCGACGAGTCCGCAGAGGGATTGAAGACCCGTATTATAGACGCTAATACAAAGAAGATCCGCATTGTTGACGGAAGGACTGTTGCCGTTCTATCTGGAGATTATAATGACGAATGGCCAACAAAGACCGCCGGGGTATGCCGCCTGGCGCTTGCGGTCTACTCCGATCCACAGGTACCCCTTGGCTATATTTATATGTATGTAAGTGTGGGGCCGCAAGCAAAGGATGTCGGCCAGCTAATGGGAGGCAGTTTTATAGACGTTGGGTGTACTCATGCCGATTATGTACGTATTAAAGCACATGAAAAGGCCCATTTTCTTGAACGGGATAAGTTTTATAACGATAGAAATCCTGCATGCGACGAAAAGATCGGTGATCAGCTTCATCTTGAGTGGGTGACAAAGGAGATAAATGAATATTTCGGCGAAATGGAAGGGAATCGCGAAGTGATAGAAAGCTTGATGAATGCGGATATAAATCGATATACAGACTACTTTATCAAGGGCAACGAATATTCGAAACTTGGCATGGAGGGTGAAGAGATTGATAAGAAAATCAATCAGCGTTTGCACGGCGGCGATATCGAAGAGGTAGCCTGTGGTGTACCGAGTTTTGTACGCGGAGAGACATTTTATTTTACCACTCGAGCGGATTGGTGGGAACCGCACCCGAAATTTATGGATGTGTTATTTGGAGGATATAGCGATCCCAACGGCTCGCCTACGTTTACCAATACGACTATTCCATGGAAGGCATTTAAAGAATGCGGTTACAACATGGTAACAGGAAAAGGATTATCAGAGTACTGGTAAACAGAGTAGAAAATCAAGGATGCTCTCGCTAGACATTGCCTAGAAAAGTAGAGAGGTTACCCTCCGGCTGATAAGAGAGGGACCACAGTAATTATTTTTGTAAAAAAAGAAAAAACAAAAGTAATATAATAAATATGCGAGAATCAAGAAGGTATGTAAGATTTAGCATTGAAGGAAACGCAAAACTGCATCCTGAAGTAAGATATCGGATTGAAGGAAGCGCTAACTTGCAGCCAGAAGATGGCACGTCCCGCGTAATTAAGGCCGATTTGGTGGATATATGTTATCTTGGCATAGGGGTGCACTCAAATGAGGAAATAGCAGCTGGGACGGATGTAAAGTTTGAATTAGTAGCTAAAATATGGGATGATCCTGTAATAGGAAGGGGTAAAGTCAAATATGCAGTAAAAATAAAAAAATATAATATTGATATTTTTAGACTGGGCATAGAGTTTATAGATATTAATAAACAAATCGTTATATGCATCATTACTAAAATTCAAAGGATTATTTCCGCGCAAATAAGAAAAAAAGAGCAGTCAAAAAATAGGCCGTATTGATTCGGGCATAATAGAGAACTTCCCCTTGTAGAGTGCGAAAGGGACCCCCAATATTTGTGCATAAAGGAAAGGGTGTTGTCCTAAAAAGAGACACCCTGCTGCGAATAGGTAGATGATGTCCAGAACAGACCGTCCCTAAGTAGGACGGCCGTTTTTTCATGATATTGGCGTTTATGTTAATTTTGATTTATTAGGAAAGGGCCGTTCAGATGTCCAATTATCAGAACATTGACCTCCATAAAATTGCGCGCGCGGCGCTAAAGCAATATGGTTTCAATTTTACTCTCACGAAACCCGTAATCAATGAAATTAACGCCCTTGACCCAAGGCACGGCCGGTGCAAAAATTATACACGGCTTTTTCGGAACAGGGAAAAGGCCAGTTTTTAAGCGGTAGCTACGGTTTTACTGCTGTAAAATGTACCCCGCAACTTTAAAATGATTGTAATGCTGAGCCTTCTCACTTACCAAGGCAGAGTCCCGCCCCGAAAAATTTCTTACCCCATCATTTTATAACCATTTTTATTCCCTATAATAATGTCTGATTATTCCTCCCAGTTTTGATCGACATTTAATTTCGCCTGTATTTTTAGCTAACCTTGATTCCAAGGGCTTATTGTTCATAGAGGAGTGAGGCCTGGTTGTATTATAATGCGTTACATATTCGCTTATTAAATATCTCAAATGTCGTTCACCGAAGACAATAAAATGATTCAGGCACTCGCGTTTAACCGTGCCTACCCAGCTTTCGGCATAGGAATTCATATTTGGTGACATAAAGGGATTCTTTTGCACATAAAATCCGGAATCTTTGAACAATTCATCAAACTCTTTGGAGAATTTCTTATCCCCGTCACGAATTAATAGACTCTTATCGCTTTTGTTACCACAGAGAAAAGGGATGATATTTTTAGACTGTTTATTCACCCATTCTTGATTAGGATATCGAGTAGCTCCTCCAACATAGACCTTTCGTGTTTTAATATTGATAAAGAACAATATAAAAAACATTCTTGGTCCTAATGGGGTAAGTACTTGTTTTGTGAAGAAGTCGCATGCCCAGAGAGTTTGAAAATGCCTTCTGATAAAATTATCCCAAGAGTCTCGCGCTCTTTTAGGAACAGGATCAATGTTGTTTTCTTTAGCCAGTCTTACTACTAATTGCTGGATTTCTAATAGGGTTTTAGGCCTGCCGCGTTTTTTGGCCTTTTCAGAATCATTTTTCCGCTTATATCTTCTAACCCATAGTAAGAAGGTTTCATATGTTACAACGGTAATGATATTCTTTAAGTCTTTCCCAAGAGGAGTCCCGAATTTTATAAGCCTTCTCCTTTCAACAGGTGTTGGCCGGATGCTTCTACCGACACGCTTACGCAATATTTCATTCTCAACCTTTAGATATTCAATCTGATGAGTTAAGTTTTCTTGTGTCATTCTACCCAGAAAAGACAAAAGTTCACTAAACACATTCTTTTGAGTGAATTCCCAATAGTTTTGCATATTCTCTCCTTGAATTGTTTGCAAAGCCTTATGAAATCATTTGAAGATAAGATATAATAGGGCATAATATCACTAAAGGGGTCATTAAAAACGATTGATTTAGCTTACCATGCACTCAGATATAATATTTGCACCGGGCGGGAACGAGAAGTAAATATCTTGACTTTTGTTCTCAAAATGAGTACAATTGTTCTCAAAAAGGGAACAATATGTTGAAAAACCTCATGGGGTCAAAAACACGTCAAATACTGCTAAGTACATTTTTTGGAAGCCCGGATAAGGAATACTACACCAGGCAGCTGGCTTCTATACACAAGAAGTCCGTAGGCGCTCTTCATAGAGAGATTAAGAAGCTTATTTCCGCGGGAATATTAAACGTACGCGGTGTAGGCAATATCAAGCTTTTTTCTTTAAATAAGCAAAATCCCGTTTATGAAGAACTAAAGAATATCATTTCTAAGACAGAAGGGGCGATAAAGCTTGTAAAAGACGTTGTGCTTGGAGTTCAAGGTGTTAAGGTTGCTTTCATATACGGATCTTTCGCTAAGGGCGATGAGAGGTATGACAGTGATGTTGATATATTTTTAATAGGAGATAGTATTGATGAAAATAAATTGGTTTTAGGTATAAGCGACCTCGAGAAAAAGATATTTAAAGAAATTAACTATACGCGATATGCGGAAAATGAATATAAAAAGGAAAAGAAGAAAAAAAATTCTTTTATCTTAGAAGTAATAAAGGGCAAAAAAATATTTATCAGAGGGGGTGAAAATGACCTCTAACGGTTTCTTAAACGAACACATAGAGAAGAAGCTTATTAAGCCGGAAAAGATAGGAATCGACCAGATAGAGAAGATAATAAAAGCTGCGGAGAAGGACCTTAAAATCGCGGAGAAATTGCTTTCAATAGACGAAGGCCATGCTTATGAAACAGCTTATACCGCAATGCTTCATGCTGCTAGAGCGTTTGTATTTGTTAGAGGCTATAGACCGACGACAAATTTTCAGCATAAGACAGTCGTTAGTTTTACGGCTCACTTTTTAGGCGATAAATATAAGGCATTAGTTGAGAAATTTGATTATATGCGTAAAGATCGCAATAAGTTCATTTATGAACCATGGAAATTCCATGTTTCCTTGACCGATACCAAAAGTGCCATAAAATCAGCGTGCGAATTTGTCGAGGTTATTAAAGAGGTAATCAAAAAAGAGCATCCCCAGCGGCATTTTAAGTTTTAGAATTACATAAATGTCCGCCTCGTACAGGAGGACATTTTACATCTGTTTACACGTCAAACACTTACGCGATTTCCATCCAAAAATTACCGGACATGGTTCGACGCATTCGCTCCGCTCATTTGCTCACCATTCCGAGGAATTAACCTCTCTGAATAGCAAAATTTGCTTGTTTCAGGCGGTAATTGAGCTATAATAGATAACTAATAAACCGAGAGGTTCCCTTGTGTCGCATATTACAGGGACCCCAGTAATGGACCTGACCCCATAATCCGGCATAATCCGGTGGCGCGGTATACAGGAAGAGGTTAGGAATAAAACGCAGCAAGTGCAGGCCGCTGCGTCTGAACAGAAAGGAGCAGCCCAATGAAGAAGTTGTTTTCCGTAATCATAATACTTGCAATGGGATATTCGCTTTCAGCGCCGGCGTTTGCGGCCGATGCTGCTTGGAATGTTGATGTGAATGGGTTGTGGACCCAAGACAACTACTGGGACCCGACTACGGCGCCTGGTGCCGCATCTCCCGGCGTTCTGAGTACGGACAAAGCGACGTTTAGCGCCCATGCATCAGCGGATCGTCTTATCACGGTCGATGCCGGCCGAAACATCAAGTTTATCGATTTTGGGAATACCGCTACTTTCGGATACACGCTCCAGACCGGCGCTATTGCGCTGACCAATGCCGGCATTATCCAGACCCTCGCGGCAAATGGTAATCATACTGACACGATCAGTTCGGCTATTGCGATTCAGGGTGATGGAGGTGCGGCCACTTTCACCGCTAACGCGACATCGGCCGCCAGCCTTCTGAACATCAGCGGCGGGGTTACGGGCGTATCCACGGCGGGGAACACAACGACGCTTACGCTTAACGGCGTTCTTGCCGGAACTAACATCGTCAGCGGAGTTATCGGTGATGGTGCGAATGGCGGCAAAGCGGCCGTCACTAAAGACGGTTTCGGAATATGGCTTCTCTCCGGCAATAACACTTACGATGGTTTGACCACGATCAACAGCGGAACTCTGAAACTCTCCGGCGATAACAGAGGCGCAGCCGGTGGTATAACCCTGACCGGGGGTGAGTTGGACACCAACAGTGTGTACGCTCTCGGCACGGGAACTTTGCTCATTACCGGTCCATCGACAATTGATAATTCTTCCGGCGGAGCACTTACGCTGTTAACCAATAACGCACAGACCTGGAATGGCAACTTCGCTTTTAAAGGTAGCAATGATCTCAATCTTGGCACGGGCGCGGTGGATCTTGGCGGTGCTACCAGATTGATCACGCTTTCTACCGCGGGCAAAACCCTGACCGTCGGCGGTGTCATTAGTGGTACAGGGGCCGCTGTAGGTTTGACCACGGCCGATCAGGGAACGCTAACTTTAAGCGGGGTCAATACCTACACCGGCGCAACCACGATTGGCGTTGGCACCACGCTGGCCTTAGATGCGACAGGTACGATCGCAACAAGTTCAGGCGTGGCGAACTCCGGCACCTTTACGATCGCGGCGTCCAAGACGATTCAAGTGATGACCGGCGCAGGCGCAACCACGCTAGGCGCGAACACTCTAACGATCGGTGATGCCAATAATCTTTCCGGAACCTACACAGGTGTGGCGGCCGGCACTGGCGGTATAACGAAGGCCGGCACAGGCACTCTTACTATGAGCGGTGCGAACACCTACTCGGGAGCCACGACAGTCAATAAGGGAACGCTTGCCGCGGGTGTGGCTTCAGTAGCTAATACTAGCGGCGCATTCGGTAATAACTCGGCTATAACGATGGCCAATGATGCATCCGCGATCTTGGATATCACGGGCTTCAATACGCAGATCGGTTCTATTACTGGTGGCGGCACGGCAGGCGGCAATGTGACGCTTGGCGGTGCGACTTTAACGGTTGGCGGAGACAATACGAGCCCGGCTGCATATGCTGGAGTTATCTCCGGTACCGGTGGCATTACTAAAGCCGGCACAGGCACTCTTTCTCTCAGTGGCACCAACAACTATGCCGGCGCGACGCTCATTAACGTCGACTGCGGCACGGTGCGAGTCAGTAATAGCGCCGCTTTCGGCACGGGAGCGGGTGGAGTTACAAACAACGCTACCCTCGACGTCGGCTCGACGACACTGAATATCAATGGCACATACGCTCAGGGCGCGGCCTCAACACTCATGGTCGCCGTCAACGGAGCTTCCAGCGGTTCAGTAGTCGCTACAGGGAATGCCACTGCCACCGCAGGCTACACCGTCGCATTGAACGTCTCGAATTATGTGCCGAACAACCAAACCTATACGATCATTGACGGTGCAGCCGGTGCCGGCGTGGCCGCACCCGTCATTACAGTCGCCGGAAGCGATCGGGCGACATTCTCCGCGACGACTGTCGGGACAGATTTAATACTGACAGCATCTCGCGCCGCTAACGGTTATCCTGAAAGCGCTACGAATTCGAACGCCGCCGCGGCAGGGACTGCGCTTGAGTCGGCGGGCAATGCCGGCGCTACCGGAGATATGGCAACTGTGTTGAATACTCTCGATGACTTAAGCAATTCGCAAACAGCCGCTGCTCTCGACACGGTAGTCCCGGAGATCGACGCGGGTGTTTTTAACACTAGCACAGCATCGCTCAACAACTTCGTTGGAGTCGCAATTGAAAGAGCGGAAAATCTTATGAAGCCTGCCCCGAAAACCGCGGATTCCGCGAAGACAGGTTTCTCCGCCGGAGAGAATAGCAAGATGAGCGGCATCTGGGGCAAAGGGTACGGCGGCTACCAGACGCAAGATACCCGCAAAGGTATTCAGGGATATGACGCGTGTAATGCCGGTACGGCCTTCGGCGTAGACACCATACTTGCCGATATTATCACGCTTGGCATAAGCGGCGGCTATGCGTATGGGAACGTCGATTCGGATGTCAATAACGGAAATACGCGCATCAATAGCGCGCAAACTACTGTGTATGGAGGATATCAAGACAAGAAGTACCCTTACTTCATCGACGCGGCCGGTTCGTTTGCCTGGAATTGGTACAACGGCAAGCGCGACATTGCCGTGGGGGCGATCGGGAGGACCGCGTATGCCGATTACGATGGCCAGCAGTATGGCGCGTATATCGGCGGCGGCTACAGGATCAACGTCGGCCGTAATTTTATTATTACTCCGATTACCTCCTTGAATTATATTCACCTGCGTCTGGCCGGCTACACCGAGACAGAGGCGGGCGCGCTCGGCCTAAGAGTGGCAAACCAGGATTACGATATTCTTCAATCCGGCGTCGGCGGCCGCCTCGAGTACCCGTTTGACTTCAAGTGGGGCACCTTCACGCCGGAGGTACACGGAAAATGGCTCTATGATTTTATCGGCAACGATGTGGCGACAACCTCCACCTTTACCGGAGGCGGCGCCTCGTTCGATACCAACGGCTGCCCGCCGGCGCAGCACAGTTTCGATATCGGGGGAAGACTTTCGCTCGCGCTCAAGAACGACGTTTCTATCGTAGGGGAGTGCGATACGGAGCTGAAAGAGGATTTCTTTGGTATTTACGGTTCGGTAGCGTTACGCTATACTTTCTGATATGCAAATCGACTAAAGCATAGTTTCTTACGTAGCCCCGGCGCATGAATCCGGGGCTATCGTATTTTAAGGCGCAAAATTTTTTATGACAAAAATAACGAGCAACATTCTTGTATTGATCATCGCGATAGCGCCGATAGGCACATCAGGCTGCGCGGCGACCTCGATGCTTATAGGAAAACCGCATATCGCCGATCGTATCGCCAGCGAAGCCGGTTTTGAAGAAAAGTATGTCACGGTCAACAATTTTACGCTCAAGACATACAGGCGATTTCAAAACCCGTGTGAGAATCTTCGTGTTTATATCGAAGGTGACGGAAGGGCATGGAAGACGAGGAGTATGCTTTCTGACGATCCGACGCCTTCTAACCCGATCGCTCTGCGCCTGGCAGTGATAGATTCCCATGAAAGCGTCGCCTATATCGCAAGGCCCGGCCAATTCCCGGTTTCAGATGCTCCGAGATGTGACCCGACTTATTGGTCAGAGCGACGATTCGCGCCGGAGGTTGTCGAGGCAGTCGATAAAGCTATAGATATGGCAAAACGGGATGCCGGCGCGCGCCGCGTAGAAATCGTAGGTTATTCCGGAGGCGCCGCGCTTGCGGTTCTCGTTGCGGCAAGGAGAGAAGACGTGGCGAGTATACGGACAGTTGCCGGCAATCTCGACCATGTAGCCGTCGGCAAATATCACGGGGTGAGCCCGTTGGAAGGATCTCTCAATCCCATCGATCTTGCATCCGCAGTGGCCGGAGTGCCGCAACGCCATTTTGTCGGATCAAAAGATAGAATTATCCCTTCCTCAATAGCCGAGTCTTTCGTAAGAATGGAGGGTGATAAGGATTGTGAGCGCATCACTGTTGTGGAGGGCGCTACACATAAAGATGGCTGGCGCGAGCGGTGGGCGGAGCTTCTAACGATATCGCCTGATTAGAGTATTGTATTATAATGGATCATATTTCGCGACGGATTACCTCTCAAATAGCATGAATTTGCTTGATAATCCCTATATTCGGACTATAATTGATACTTGTATATAGTGAGAGGTATCCCCTCGGGTAACATAAGAGGGACCCCGCTTCTTCGCCCTTGCCCGAAAAAGACTAGTATAGCCCCATTTTTCCCCATACCACAAGATGATTGGCACTATGCGGCTGGTTTTAGAAAAATGTATTACCATGAAATTTCTGCTTGCAATATCGGTTTTTCATGGTATACTTTTATTGATGATCAAGCGTAATAATTTATATGAAAAGATACGGCTCGCCATTCGCCATGGACGCGTTGTGGCTTTATTGGGCCCACGCCAATGCGGAAAAACAACACTAGCGCGCCAATTTGTTTCTCCTGACTCTGCGCATTACTTCGATCTTGAAGACCCTGTTGGTGCGGCCAAGCTCGCAGAGCCTATGAATGTCTTATCAAAACTTAAGGGAATAGTTGTAATAGACGAGGTTCAGCGCCAACCTGATTTGTTCCCGATCTTGCGCGTTCTTGCCGATCGTAAGCCTTTGCCTGCGAAATTCCTTATTTTAGGAAGCGCCTCCCCAGAGCTAATCAAGCATTCTTCAGAATCTTTGGCGGGACGTTTAGCTCGTGTTATAATGACGGGTTTTACCCTTCCCGAGGTAGGTTTAACGGCTTCTGAGCGGCTTTGGCTTCGCGGGGGTTTCCCAAGGTCATTCTTATCGAAAACAGAAAAGGATAGCATTGCTTGGAGGAAAGATTTTATTCAGAGTTTTGTGGAAAGAGATCTGCCGGGGCATGGTATAACGCTACCGCCTCTTACATTATCAAGATTTTGGGTTATGATAGCTCATTATCATGGACAACTTTTAAACTCAAGCGAAATAGCGCGTTCTTTAGGAATTAATGAAGTTACGGTAAAAAGATATCTGGATATATTAAGCGGTGTTTTTATGGTTAGACAATTAAAACCTTGGCATGCGAATATCAAAAAACGTCAAGTAAAGGCGCCAAAAATTTACATTCGCGATACGGGAATCCTTCATAGCTTGCTGGGTATACGCACGATGGATGACTTATCGGCTAATCCAAAATATGGGGCATCATGGGAAGGGCATGTTATTGAAGAGGTTATTCGCGCAGTTGAGCCTGATGATGCGTATTTTTGGGCTACGCATAATGGTGCGGAGATCGATCTAGTGTTCACGAAAAAGGGGCAGATGTATGGTGTTGAGTGTAAACGCGCCGATGCTCCGGCTATGACACCTTCTATGCGGATTGCGCTTGACGGCCTTAATTTAAAACGCATTGCAGTAATCTATCCGGGCAAGCAGAGATACTTGCTTAATAGAAGGGTAGAAGTCGTGCCATTGGAAGCAGTCTTGGGCGGTATGAAAGAAATATTTAAATAAACCCCTCAGTGAAAGGGGACGTTCTGCGGCGAGGGGACGCCCCGGACAAAACCGAACTCAAAAAATTCTTGATATAATGCGGGATTATGGTTATAGTATCTCTTATAACGTGTAAAGAAAGGAAGGTGAGTTACAGATGAAGAAGATTTTAATAGCGGTTGCAGCGCTTGTCCTGACGGCCTCTCTGTCCTATGCCGCGCAAGATGGGACCTTAAAGGCCACTGAGCCGGTAGGCGCTATCGTGGAGGCGGGCGGAATTATTGTCGGTAATGTAACCTCCGTAGTCGAAAAAAGCCTTGGCGGCGGAAAAACTGAGGGTTCTCTTGTTCTGTCCGATGAGAATGGCAAGACCCGGATAATCCCTCTCGATGATACGGTAACGATCATCGACAATACTTTTAATGCTATTACCTTGAACCAGTTGAAGGGCAAAAAGGTATCGGTTGAAGTGTCAGAAGAAAGCGGAAAGGCTAAGAAAGTACAGGAGATAAAATAGTCTTGAAACTATTGTATAAAAAATGACGGGCGTTTTTCGCGTCCGCTATTTTTATTGTGTGCCACGTAGCGCTCTTTACCAATAGGTTAAAGTCCTATCAACACAGTTCCCACTTCGAGTGTTGTAGCTAACCGCAGGGTGTTTACCGTGAGGTAAAATCTGAAGAGCGGCGATGCGAACATCCAGCCCGTAACGTAAGTGAACTCGTGGTGGCATTTATATTTAACGACCCGCCGATATGACCTGCACCCCTTAAATAGTACCGATGAATGTGCTAAAATAATGGTACCAGAAAGGGGTGTTATATGGCAATGAAACTATTGCCATCGAAGTAAAAAATAGCAGCCGCTGGCAAGAAAGAGATTTGATAGGCATAAAGGCGTATTTAGGTAGTACTAAAAAAATGCCGCGCCGCAATTTTGGCTTATAATGGCCATGATGTGGTAAAGCTAGAAGATCAGATTTGGGCTGTGCCAATTAATCTGCTATTAAGCTAAAACAGATATGCATTTTTATCGATGAAAGGGGCGTCTGAAGCCTCTTTTTTGAAGCGTTCCACGAACTCACTCGGCGGCAAATTGACCATTGACTAATGCAGTATAATATAGTATACTTTTTTACAATACTGTAATGCTGGTTAAAGTCTATTATGAGGAGGAGTAATTATAGTGGAAAATTTGATGGATATTAAGCAGGTGGCAGAATATTTGCAGATGAATAAGATGACGGTGTATAAACTTGCCCAACAGGGCACGATCCCCGCCTTTAAGGTTGCCAGTGAGTGGCGTTTTAAAAAAGAGTTGATCGAACAATGGTTAATGAATCAACTTAAAGGCAAATCAGAGATGGAAAAGCTTGGCGCCGGGATAAAATTGGGCCATGGTAAGACAGTTTTAGTCGTTGATGACGAAGAGGTGATCCGGGATTTTTTCATCCGCGCGCTTACGGGATACAAGGTGCTCACCGCATCGAGCGGAGAGGAAGCTCTTGATATAATAAGGAAGGACAAGCCGGATTTGGTACTTTTGGATATAAAAATGCCGGGAATCGACGGAATTGAAACTTT
>Ga0315294_10003946_pt1 | contig 16156 bp, 8 predicted proteins | sample YL17G13_40_MG_FD_203626 | JGI IMG/M metagenome (GOLD analysis project Ga0315294, IMG submission 203626) | Sediment microbial communities from Yellowstone Lake, YNP, Wyoming, USA - YL17G13_40 | ecosystem: Environmental > Aquatic > Freshwater > Lake > Sediment | place: USA: Wyoming | collected... | reverse complement strand
AAGAATGCCGCGAAAGCCTCGCCCGAGTACAAGGGGCCAAAGGCCCTTGGCGAGGAGAGCTATGATCCGGGCAAGCTTATGTTGAATACGACTTACTACTGGCGGATCGATGAGGTCAACGGTGCCAGTGTCGATAGTCCATGGGCAGGCAACGTCTGGAGCTTTACAACGGGCGATTTCTTTGTCATCGACGATTTCGAGGCCTACGATGCCGGCGAGAACCAGATATGGTACTCATGGCATGATGGGCTTGGCTACGGGGCACCGGGAGTTCAACCTTACTTCGCTGGCAACGGCACCGGCGCCGCAGTAGGCGATGAAACGACTGCCTCTTATACCGAGGAAACCATCGTCCACGGCGGCGGTAAGTCAATGCCGATTTCCTACGACGACAACAAGCAGAGCTTTTCGAAGTATTCGGAAGTGGAGTATATGTTGACAGACCAGCGAGACTGGACAGAGGAAAGCGTTGCGAATTTGTCGCTGTGGTTCAGAGGCTTTTCGGGATCCGTTGGCAGCTTTGTCGAGGGCCCGGTCGGTACCTACACTATGACAGGTTCCGGCGCAGACATCTGGAATAATGGGCCCGGAGCAGGCGAGTATTACGATGAGTTCCACTATGCCTATAAGACGCTCACCGGCGTCGGCTCGATAGTCGCGAAGGTCGAGAGTGTCGATAACACCAACGTCTGGGCAAAGGCCGGCGTTATGATTCGCCAGAGCCTCGAACCAGGCTCTGTACATGCAACAATGGTTGTAACGCCTGGTCAGGGTGTTTCCTTCCAGCGTCGTACCTTCACCGGTGATGTTAGCAGCAACACGGACACAACTGGAATCGTTGCACCGTACTGGGTGAAGATCGAGCGTGACCTTGCCGGCAACTTTACGGCGTCCAGCTCAGCCAACGGCACAACGTGGACGATACTGGGCACGGAGAACATCCAGATGGGTGCGAACGTCTATATAGGTTTGGCGTTAACAAGCCATGCTGCGGCCCTGACGTGCCAGGCCGTATTCGCCAACGTTACGACTACTGGCTCGGTCGGCCCGCAGTGGGCGAACCAGGATATCGGCATTACCAGCAACGATGCCGAGCCGTTGTATATAGCTGTGTCTAACAGTACCGGCACACCTTCGGTGGTAGTCCATGACGATCCTGCCGCGTCAACGATAGATACCTGGACGGAGTGGGTTATTCCACTTCAGGCTTTTGCCGATCAGGGCATAGTTCTGACCAATGTTGACAGGATTGCGATTGGCCTGGGAACCAGGGGCAATATGACAATCCCTGGCGGTTCGGGCAAGATATTCATTGACGATATCCGGCTGTATCAGCCCGCTCCGGAACCAGAACCAGAGCCGCAACCGTAAGCTGGATTATATGTAGCAGTTGAAGCTACGGATTTGTATCACCTCGGGGCCTATACCGATTTGATTCGGTATAGGCCCTTTTTAAGTGGTTTACTGAGTGATACCAATTGGAATTTGTTCTTGCGCTACACTGTCATTCCCGCGAAAGCGGGAATCCATTTTTCCCCATTCCGGGGCCTTAATAAAAGAGGCAATTGCTGTTACTTGGCAAAATCCCACCACTACAAGCGCACATATTAAATACAATTGGTATAAGAGGACAATTGTTGAATAGGTTCCAATCTATCGACTTTGATTGTGTTTGGAATGACTCTTCAATTATTTGTTACGGGCTTTTGAGGTTTTTCCGGCAAGGGGATTGGTGCTGTGCGTTTGGGGCCGTTGGGTGTTGTGCTGTAGTCGAATCCGAGTTTGGAAGGTAATTGGCCGGTGGTTGTTTCGTCGCCGAGCAGTCTGTTGTGCTCATCCGAAAGGGCGGCCATATTCTCTCTCTCAATAGCCCTTCTTATTGTTACTTGCGGTACACCAAGAAGCCTGCTGATGCTCTTGTCTTCTATCTCAATCAATAAGGAAGCCAGATTCTGTTTCTGGGTTTCGTTCAAAATGTCCTTGCCTTTGATATACCGCTGAATAGCATAAGAATATAACTGTGCGAAACGTTGAGCGATAGCGGGCTTGCTGAGGCTTGTTGTTGGTGTTGTTGCTCCCGGATTCTGTGAAGGCAAGGATATTTTACTTTCGAGCAATTGTAATATTATATTATCATAGAATTCATGTTTTACTGTCCAGTCGGCGTATCTCTTGATTCGTTCATCAGCCACTTGGAGCAGTAGCCCCTCACCTTGCGGGATATTCACATTAGCAGCAAATCTGGCTATATGAACTATTATTTCGGCTTTGCTGGTCTCAACCACCTCCTTGAGTTGCTCTGCGATGGTGGCAGCAAGTTGGGAGTTTGATGTAGCCCCCGAGTTTAGCTGTTGTATGATGGCAGGATTAGTAAGACAATGGACCGCCCAGTATCGAATAACCATATTCTGATCTTTTAGCATCGCCATAGCTAAATCTGACAGCCGCAATTCTTCCATGCCATCTATCAAAATCAGGAGATTAATTATTACGTTGGTTTTTCGCTCTTCCGGCCTTAATGTTTGAGCCTGCTCAAAACCTGCCTTGATATATTTATAAGCTGATTCGGAGAACTGTTGAGTGTATTGGCTCTGGGTGCTCTTCCTGCTAAGGATGACCGTGCGAAGCTTTGCTATGGACGTAAAGTCCTTCGTTTTGACTAATTCCTGCACCGCCTGAGAAAGAAAATCGTCAATGATTTTTTTATCCTGGTCATCAATTACGCCTTTTTTAAGTACGTTATCAATATCTTTCGTATTGACGGCTACCGCATTTGAATTAATTGCTAAGACAGAAAATGCCGCAAGAATAGTCAAAAACGCCCATTTTATCTTCATTTTGCAAAAACCCTAAAAAATTGCCGGCAGAGAAATAGACAATTCTCAGCTTATATCTGCGTTCAATGTTATCCACTTTAACTTTAAAACCAGCTTTTGTCAAGTGAATTCAGGGGCGGAATGAAAAGTCTATCTTTTTGTTATTTGCCTGTTTGATCTTAACTTTCCGATAAAAGTTGGTAAAATTCAGGTAATATGAAAGAAAAGTCACTACTACCTTTTGATGCCGGAGTATGAGAATGTCCGAACCGGCTCCAAAACTTGTACGGACCGATCCTTTCCGCCTGCGTATGGAACGCTGTGGCAAGATGATCACCGACGCCACCATTTTCGCATCAAGGGCTGTCAAGCTTGAGCCTGATGCCATCCGTCAGCTCTGCGATGCCGCTTCTTTGCCGCCGGCAAGAAAAGTCCTTGCAACAGCCGATATCCATGTCGGCTTCGGCGTGCCTATCGGGGCCGTGCTGGGGCTGCAGGATGCAATTATGCCCCCAGCGGTCGGGTACGATATTAATTGCGGCATGAGGCTGCTGCATACGCCATTTTTAAGGGGCGAAATCAACGCCGAAAAAATCGCTGCCGATATTGCCCGCGATATCCCACTCGGCGAGGGCAGGGAAAATTTGCAGTTGGACAAAGCAGGGATCGAAGCTGTTATTAACCAGGGAGTCGCAGCCGTGCCGGCCCTCGCACAAAGGAGCGGCCACCGGGCGTGGGAAGCTTTTGACCCGGATCAATTTTCTGATGATCTCCAGAGAATCGAGGAGAACGGCCACCTGCCCGCAGATCCCGGTGCAGTCCCCAAGGCGGCAATACAAAAAGGAAGCAATCAGCTCGGCACACTCGGAGGCGGAAACCACTTTATAGAAATCCAATACGTCCAGGAAATCTTTGACGCCGCCCTGGCGAAGACTTTCGGCATTTTCAAAGACCAGATCGTTGTGATGATCCACTCGGGCTCTCGCCGGTTCGGATACGAAATTGCCGACCAGTATATGAATGTCGCCGCCGCGAGGCCTGAGAATGCCGACCGGCCCAAAATGCTCTCGTATCTGCCCACGAACAGCGGTGACGGCAAAAACTATATAGCTGCAATGGCTGCCGCCGCCAACTTCGGATTTACCAATCGTCACATTATGGCTCTGCTCGTCAGGCGCTGTTTTAACAGAATGTTCGGTCCGACACCGCTTAAGCTTATCTATGACGTCACCCACAATATGGCCAAACTCGAAAAACACGGCGACAGCGAACTTTGGGTCCACCGAAAAGGGGCAACTCGTGCGTTTGGTCCGCAGCGTATGGCTGGGAGCTTTTTCGCACAGACGGGCCAACCCATCATTACCCCCGGCTCGATGGGCACAGCGAGTTTTCTGCTCGTTGGGACTGGCGATTCCGCTGAGTCTCTCTGTTCGGTCAACCATGGTGCGGGCAGAGTTATGAGCCGAACGGCCGCTCGTGGAAAATCCCGCAAAGGCAGGATTGTCACGCCCGCTTTGATTAGTGATGAGCAGTTCAATCGCAGTATGAAAGGCATCAAACTGATCGCGGGCGACAGGAGCAAAATAAAGGAAGAGGCTCCGGGCGCTTACAAAGACATAGAGGAAGTCGTCCGAATCATCGTCGAATGCGGCTGGGCAAAACCCGTTGCCCGCATGGTCCCTTTAGCCGTCCTCAAAGGCTGAGTACGTCTAAAAATCGCAAAATATCAAAGCCTTGAAATTGGCTTTGTTTTTTAAATCGCCTTCTTTATCTGCTGGCCTGCACCGGGTGGCAGCCTCATCCCTTAGGGATGAGGATCCCCTCTGGGTTTTCTTGGCATATTCAAAGACTATCGCATGGAAACGCAGATGTCAAGACCTAAAACAAAAGCCTGATCCCTTTTCTTCTTTTCTTTTAATATCAATCTACGCTGTACCCCCGGATATTTCAAGAAAAAAAAAGAAATCTCAGATCAATCATTATGGGACAAGCCCAGTCTTTCGATTTTGGCTGTTTGTAACATATTTTCTTTGAAAAAAGGAAGCATGCGCATAAGGCAGATATTGATGCTTTGGGATTTTTCTTTTCGTCCGAAATAGTAGGAAGTAAAACAGATATTTGATACAATATCGAGCCGAAAGATGTAGGAGTATTTTCAGGTTGCCAAATGAGAGACCTAAAACAATTCGGTATCTTTTTTAAAGGAGCTGTCTGATGAACAAAACTACCAAACTATCACGGCGTGATTTCGTACAAACTACCCTCGGCGCGGGTGTTGCCTTAAGTAGCCCAACATTTATGGGAGCTACTGCCAAAGGACAGGGTAAGACCTTCAAAATAGGACTAATCGGCTGCGGCGGCCGGGGTCGAGGCGCTGCGGCCGGCGCCCTTGAAGCCGGCAAGATTCTCGGCTTCGACGTTCGAATCGTTGCAACCGCCGACTATTTCAAAGAGCGGGCACTTCAGGCGGGAAAACAGTTGGGCGTGCCGCCCGAGCGATGTTTCGGCGGCCCGAGTTGCTATCGGGATCTGCTGGAGACCGATGTCGAGATTGTGCTGATGGCGACGGCACCGCTGTTTCGTCCGCTACACCTTGAAGCGGCAATAAATGCCGGCAAACACGTCTTTATCGAAAAGCCCGTAGCCGTGGATCCACCCGGTTGCCGGCGTGTAATCGCCGCCGGACGAGAGGCGGAGAAGAAGGGCCTGATAATAACCGCCGGGACGGAAATGCGCCACGACTGGGACTACATCAGGACGCACCAGGCCGTGGCAGTCGAAAAGGCTTTCGGCAAACTTTACGCCGGCCGCGTTTCGTTCTGCATTGGGCACATGTTCTGGTCAAGACCGATCAACCCGAAGTCGGCCGATGACCTGGTGCGGTCGTGGCAGAACTGGATTGCGCTTTCGGGCGACCATCTCGTCGAACAGCATGTCCACAACATCGACGTGGCAAACTGGTTCTGCGGCGGCCCGCCCGTCAGTGCAGTGGGCTTCGGTGGTCGCTCCCGCCGTCCCGCAGGTGACATGTACGACTTTTTCAGCGTGGACTACGACTACGGCGACGGCGTGCATATCCACTCGATGTGCCGGCAGGTCAACGGCTGCTGGAACTGGGTCGGGCACGACTTCGTTTACGAAAAAGGCCATACAAACGGCAACGACCACCCAAAGCCGCAGAAATCGCCGATCCCTTCCGATCTGACCCAGGGCCCGAGCAGCCACATTCAGGAACAGATCGACACGCTGTATTACGTTAACAAGGGCCGGCCTGTTAACCAGGCGCGGGACGTCGCCGAATCCACGGCTACGGCAATCATGGGTCGAATCTCCGCCTATACCGGCAGGCAGGTCTCTTGGAAACAAATCATGGGCGCAGCCGATGAAAGCCCCGAGCTGTTTAATTTGACGCTTAAGCCGACAGCCGAGGACTTCGAGATGGGCACGGTTAAGATCCCAAAGGAAAACGTGGTACCAATCCCTGGTCAGGCATGATGCCGGGAGTGGTTTGTAAATCGCCCCTGCTTAGATTATTTGATTTTGAGAGAGCGACAATTGAACCTGGAATATGTAATAAAAATCGCCTCGGAATTGACGCTGAGACCACAAAAGGTTGCGGCGACGGCTGAACTGCTCGAAGGCGGAGCCACGATACCGTTTATCGCCCGGTATCGTAAAGAAGTCACGGGCAGTCTGGATGAGGTGGCCGTCACTGCCATTCGTGACAGGCTGAATCAGTTAAAAGAGCTGGATGACAGGCGCGAGTCCATAATCAAGTCGCTCGAAGAGCGCGAGCTGCTTACGGATGAGCTTAAAGAAAAAATCATGCAGGCCGAGACCATGGCCGTGCTGGAAGATATCTACCTGCCGTATCGACCGAAGCGGCGAACGCGAGCGACAATCGCCCGGGAGAAAGGGCTGGAGCCTCTGGCCGAAATGATTTTTGTCCAGGATCCCACCGTCGATCCCGCGGCTGAGGCGGAGGCTTTCGTCGACCAGAGCAAGGGAGTTGAGTCTGCCGATGATGCCCTGGCCGGAGCCAGAGATATCATCGCCGAGTGGGTCAGTGAAGAGCAAACCGCACGAGCAATGATTCGTGAGCTGTTTTCCGGGAAAGGTTTCTTCCAAACGAAGGTCTTGAAGGACAAAGAAGAAGAGGGGCGTAAATACGAGGACTACTTCGAATGGCAGGAGCCGGTTGCCAAGGCGCCGTCGCACAGGATTCTGGCGATGCGGAGAGGAGCAAGGGAAGGCTTTCTGAGGTTGCAGATAACAGCTTCCGAAGAACAGGCACTTCTGATACTTGAAAGGTTGTTCGTCAAGGGGCAATCCGCTTGTTCGGCGCAGGTCAAAGAAGCTGTCACCGACAGCTACAAAAGGCTTCTGTCACCATCAATGGAAACGGAGATTCTCGCCGCGACAAAACTGAGGGCCGACGAGGAAGCCATAAGAGTCTTCGCCGAGAATCTGCGGCAACTCCTGCTTGCCCCCGCGCTGGGCCAGAAGAACGTGCTGGCAATCGATCCGGGTTTTCGCACGGGATGCAAGGTTGTGTGCCTCGACCGGCAGGGCCAGTTGAAACATTCCGATGTGATTTTTCCGCATCAGAGCGGGAAACTTGCAGCCTCGGATGCGGCGAAAACTGCTTCTTTGTGTGAGCGGTTTGATATCGAGGCAATCGCCATAGGCAACGGCACGGCAAGCCGTGAGACCGAAGCATTTATCAGGGGTATCAAGTTCGGCAGGGACATTCCCGTGATTATGGTCAATGAGAGCGGCGCCTCGATCTATTCGGCATCACAGGTGGCCCGTGAAGAGTTCCCTGATAAGGACGTGACGGTCCGCGGCTCGGTCTCCATCGGACGAAGGCTCATGGATCCTCTTGCGGAGCTGGTAAAGATCGATCCGAAGTCGATCGGTGTCGGCCAGTATCAGCACGATGTGGACCAGTCGCTGCTAAGGCAAAGCCTCGACGACGTTGTTATCAGTTGCGTGAACAGCGTCGGCGTCGAAGTCAACACGGCCAGCAAGCAATTATTGACGTACGTTTCCGGGCTTGGGCCGCAACTGGCTCGGAATATTATCGACTACAGAAACGAAAACGGGCCTTTCAAATCCCGGCAGGAACTCAAAAAGGTTCACCGCCTCGGAGCGAAGGCCTTCGAACAAGCGGCGGGCTTTCTGAGGATACGGGACGCCGTCAATCCGCTTGATTCGAGTGCCGTGCACCCCGAAAGCTATCATGTTGTAGATGCAATGGCCGCGGACGTCGGCTGCTCAGTCGCGGATATGATGAAGGATAAGTCGCTTCGTATGAAAGTCCGGCTGCAGAACTATGTCAGCGACACCGTGGGACTGCCCACACTTAACGACATCATGCAGGAGCTGGCCAAGCCGGGCAGAGACCCCCGCAAGCAGTTTGAGATTTTCAGCTTCGCGGAAGGCGTCAATAAAATCGAGGACCTCAAGGTCGGCATGAAACTTCCCGGAATTGTCACTAATGTGACCAACTTCGGCGCGTTCGTGGATATCGGTGTGCATCAGGACGGCCTCGTGCACATCAGCCAGTTGGCAGACCATTACGTCAAGGACCCAAGTGACATAGTGAAGGTGCACCAGAAGGTCACAGTTACGGTTCTCGATATAGACCTCGCCAAGAAGCGAATCAGCCTTTCCACACGAAAAACCCGGCCAACAATGTCGTAGAGTTTTTCGCATGGTGGTTCCTCTTCTTTTTCAGAGAAGGTTCTTCCAAACCGACATTTTATATATCTAATTTACTCGCTTTTAGCGGGTTTTCGTGCAATTCAGCCGGTATCTGCGATGCGGTCAATGCAGGGCATTTCGTGGCAGGTAAAAGCAGCCGGGGCCGAGGTCGTCGGGATAAGGTTCGCTTATTTCGGGCTTCCATATAACCTTCATGGTCAATGTATCTGAGGCCGAATATGTCTCTACATGCCCGTCCGTGTAGCCGGCGTGCAGCTTGATCTCGGGCGCATCCGATCCGGCAACTCCTTTGTCGGACCAATACGCCGATGAAAGCAGTGTCCCTTCCGTGATTGAGGCGCCTGCCAACTTCTCGCAACTGCCATAAGAATCCGGACTTCGAAAATGGTCGTAGCCGAAGTAATCGCTGACCAGCAGCTTGCTGCATCCGCCGCCGGATGCGGAATCTCGCGGGCCGCGGAAAAGATAGTCCCTTTCTTCGAGGTAGCCCGTATAGTTCCAGTATAAGCAATACGTCCCGCTGACGGGGTCTTCCACGGGCGGCGTTTCCGGATTGTCCCACTCGTCGCCGGCATCCCATGCATCCTGAAGGTACTTATATCTTCGAGGTGCATTGGGACAATACATCATCCCGGTGTCCTCGATATAGGGCCGCAGGTAAGCACTCATGGAACGATGCATACGGGGGCTGCGGGCGCGATAACCCGTTATCATCATTGGCTCCTGCCAGTTCCAGTACGACTCGTCCCCGATGGTCGCAACCGATTCCGGATACTGCTCGTTATTGTCCATAGCGAAAAGGTTGACGCCGCTGACAATCCCGCGCTGGTTGCTGGTACCGATGAGCGTTCGGGCCTGGCTCCTGACCTTGCCCAGCGCCGGCAGCAAAATGCCCATCAAAGCCGAGATTATGGCAATCACCACCAAAAGCTCTATTAGCGTAAATGCCTTTTCTTTGCGCATTACCTATCGCTCATTAAATATGTTACTTCAGTAATCCTTGAATCCTCTCATCCATTCCGGCCAATCTTCCGGCTGAACGCCGCCGGCCCTCGTCCATTTGTTCGCCGTGTCGAACTGCATGCGCCACTTGAGCACCCATAGCTCTTTGAGCCCGACCTTTCTTACCGACCAATCAAGTAAAAGGCCGTTTATATTTCCGTTATGCCGGTCCATGCAAAAGGGTGACATACCAAGGCCCTCGCCACCGGTTCTTGGCGGACGGTCATGATCACTGGTGCGACTATCATAAAATGAGCAATCAAGAAATACGGGGATTCTGTCCCTGCCGCTAAGCGAGAAAATATTAAGACCCCGCCGATCCCTACGAAGGGCGAAAGGATCGAATTGGCTGTTGAACAACCAAAAGTTGAATCCATAGCTGCAGCAAAACTGCGGAAGTGGCGTATCAATCTTCCAGGCCTCAAATGTCGAACCGCCCGTGCCATCCATATGCCACAGTTGGGTTCCACCGGAAGAACTGCTGGCACTGAATATTCCGTAATTCCCAGGCTTGCCGGCCATTGGGCAGCGAGCTATTCCTTCCGTGCGAATATTGTGGTAGATACTTGGTTTGTTCGGGTCGCCGTTGCTGAGCGACGAGCCGCGAATAAACCATAAGGCATCTCCATGGTGCGCCAGGAGATATCCCTGGCTTTCCTCGGTGTATAGCGCCAGTACGGTTCCCCACTGCTTAAGGTTCGTCTGGCAGACGACGGCCCTGGCTTGCTTTCGGACTCTTTGCAAAGCTGGCAACAGGAGCGCCATCAGCAGAGCGACGATGGCAATCACTACTAGCAGCTCAATGAGCGTAAATCCTCCGGGCGATTTTTGCTTCGCTTGACGAGGCCCGGCCCGGCGGCCAACAGGTTTTGGCGCTGTTTCGCCGTACATCATAACTCCGCGTTCGCATATATGACTCTCTCGAAATAGTATCTGTTTCACAAATAATTATCAACAAAATATTTTGAACTTTATGCTTTTTATTTAATCAGTCGAGAGCTCCTCGGACCACGTGGTTTCGTTGCCGAATTGATAGCGTGCCTTGACACGAAAATGGTGGCGCTGCCTCGTCCTGCCCACAAGAACCTCGTAATCACGTGATATTTGCTATTCACTGCTGAAGCCGGACTCCGTGGTACACTCGAAGAAATACTCGACCGGCCCACTGGCATCGATTGCCTCTGCCGCTGTCATTTGTACCCAGTAATCGAATGTTCCACCTCCGGCGTTGAATTCTCTCGGCTTGCCGTCACGGGTCCATTGAGCCGGATTGGGCTCGGGCGGATCTTTTTCATACTCCGGAATCCAGTTATGCGGAGGAATGCTGGCCTGGCAAGTTCCACCGTAAGCTCCCATGTTGATGTACAGGTTTATGCCGTATTCGTTGTTTGGATCACGCGGAGCGCTCATAGGTTCGTCTCCAAGCGGTGAAGTTGGATCGCCAGCATCGATACATCGGCTCGTTACATTGTCGTAGGTCCATGTTTCGCTGTTCATATTCCATCGCCAGCCTTCGCTCTTCAAGTGGTAATCGCCGCCGGCCGCATCGACAAACAACGGATTGACGTTTATATTGCCCCGGCCTGGGACGTCGCCTTCAAGGCAGCTATACCGGACCTCGCACTGGAATAGGTCGCCATCCTTGTTATTCCATAAAATACAATTGCTAATGTTGGGATTCGAATTCTCATAAGCCGCTATGCCGAAGTCGTTTTCCACGATTGTGACGTTGGATATCGTTGGGCTGCTTCCATAGTTGAGGGATATTGCCGTACTGCAGGTTCTGATGATGAAGTTTTTTAGCATGCTGCCGGGCCCTTCACCTGTATGGAAGGTAACCCCGTCCACATCCTTCCTCCTCACGGGACCACTTCCTGTACGGCTGTATTCCCACGGAGCTTCAATTACAGGCGCGCCTTTGTAACCTGCAACTGTTATTGCCTTACCTTCAAAGTTGATCGGTTCGTACACGCCCGGCTGGACCAGAACCGACTGCCGGTCTTTTGCTATATTAATGGCTTCCTGGATAGTGTCGAACGGGTGGGCCTCTGATCCATTCTCCAGAAGGTCGCTTTGCTCCGGATCGTCGGGGGCTTGATTATCGACATATATTATACCCGGGAACTCATAGGCTCCCATATCTACGCGGCCGCTGACTACTCGCGGATTGCCGTCAAGGTCAATATCGTTTGGCCCGTACATATAGTTCGGATCGCCCGAATCGATACAGAGCGACAATGGAGCGAGCCGCAGGTTGTCGTCTTCGGTGCCTGGGATTTTGTCGGGGCCATTCGGGTCTGCGAACAGCGGGTAGGCGTCAATGTTGCCTGTTCCGAGCCAGCCGCCCCGGATGCTGCTGTAGGAGATAGCGATTGTTGATTGGTCGTTAATCCATATTACATTGCCGTCATCCCAAAGGATGCAGTCGATGAGCCCGGCAGTGCTCTGGCCCCGCTGTTCCCGAGAGTTGAAAGCTATAGCACTTCCATCCCGTGCCAAGTTTCCTGTGAACGTGCAGTTGGTCAAAGTCAAGTTGCTGTGGTTGTTGGACATACCGCCGCCGTAAGAGTTCGCCCGATTTGCGACAACTATGCAGTTGTTCAGACTCAGGTTACTACTGTTGGTATTGTACATTCCGCCGCCGTAATCATACCCCGAGTTCGCGATGAGCGTGCAGTAGGTTAAAGTCAGATTGCTGCTATCGTTGTACATTCCGCCGCCGTAACGTGCCGAGTTTTCACTGAATGAGCAGCCGGTAAGGTTCGGGTCGCTGTTGTTAAAGCATATCCCGCCGCCGCCATAGCCTGCCGAGTTTTCGATGAATGTACAGTTCGTCAGGTATGGATTGTTCTCGAAACTGTATATTGCGCCTCCCTCATCCTCTGCGGAGTTGGCAGTGAAAGTGCAATTGAGAAATATCGGTGTGCTCTGGGGATCCTGGTCAATATCACCGGCCCATTCTTCTGTCGGTGCATAGTTGTATACCCCGGCGCCGGAATCTGCCGTGTTTCTAATAAATGTGCAGCCGGCTATTTTGGGACTGCTGTAACCGTTGTATATTCCGCCGCCACGATGTGCCGAATTCTCGCTGAATGTGCAGTTGTTCAGATTTGAGTAGTTCCGATAGTTATATATCCCACCACCCTCAGTCCCGGCTGAATTCCTAATGAATGTGCAGTCGATAAGTGTTGGATTGCCGTAGTAGTTGTAAATCCCGCCGCCATAATACTGTGCCGAGTTCTCGCTGAACGTGCAATTGAAAATCTGCGGTGAGCCATACTCATTGAGCAGCCCTCCCCCGTTACGATTGGTGAATACGTTGGCATTGCCGCCGGTAATGGTGAATCCGTCAAGTACGGCGGTTTCGTCGGTACCGCTGCCGGTCACAACCTGGTAGCTGTTCTCGCCTCTGCCGGCCTCACCCTCCGGGTCATCGGGGCTGTTAACATCATTATCACCCAAATCGCCGCTTAGAATGGTTTCATACAGGTCGATATCCCGTGCATCGGGATCAACCTCTCCGATGCCCGCGTAGCCGCCAAAAATAGAAACACCGTTGATAAGTTGGAATGACTCGCTGCGGTCTTCCAGAGTCATTGTTGCTCCCTCGTCGGGTTTGTAAATACCTTGTGCGACGAGGATTTCGACAGGTTTTTCAGCAGTGTTAGCATCGGCCAAGGCATCCTGCAGGTCATTATAGGCATCAGCCCAGCTTGAGCCGTCATTGGCACCGGGTGCGCCAGTCTCGACGTAGATGATTTTCCCTTCACAGGGTGTGCATATTACCAGTGATAGCAGAAAAATCGAGGCAGTAAGCATAATTTCAATATTCTTACCTCGCATTTTCTTATCTCCTAAAAAAAGTAACCGCCCGTCTTTAAGGACGGTACAGGGTTACTGTGATCTCAGGCGATAAACCTACCTGGCCTTCATTATCCGTGGCCTCCGCCCAGACTATCCAGGTTCCGCTTGGAAGGTCTTCCTTCCAGGTGTACTCCTGTTCCCATCCGTCTGTCCCTTCATCGGCACTAAGCCCGCGACTTGTATACCCGCCATCCGTCTCATGTTTAATCCAGAACATAACCTCTTTAACTTGGCCGTCAGCATCACTTGCTTCGGCCAGGAACTTTGTAGGACCGGGCCAGGCAATTCGATCCCCATCCTTTGGCTCAAGCACTCGCACGGTTGAAAGCTTATTTTTGAAGTCATCACCCTGCATCATCCAATGTGAGATCATTATTATTTGGTCTTCAAAATCCACCACGCAGTCACCATTTATGTCACCTGCTATTATCGTTTCACAAACTGGCCCGCCGAAATATGTTTTGCTTGCCTTGTCGCTTGCCCCATAAGCCCCGATATTAACGCGTCCTCCGTTGGGGAACGGCTCTGTGCCGATAGGACTGTTCGGATCGCCGGCATCAATGCAAGGACTTGTTACATCATCCTGCACCCATGTTTGGCTTTCCTGTTCCCAGCGGCCTGCCTGGGAACGCAGGTGGTAATCGCCATCTACCCAGAAATCGTCAGCCGTATCCTCAGGCGTATTGTTCTGGTCCCAGTAGCCCGGCGAAACAAAACCCGGATCGACGTCGATATTTCCCTCACCGGGCCAGCCCCCTTCAATGTCACAATAGTTCATCACTGTCCCTTCACGCAGGACCTTTATTGCAGGTGAGCTGTTGCCCCAAAAGATACAATTACTCACTTTGGGTCCAAACCAAGCATTGAGCGCGCTGCCATCTCGATTTGTGGAGTTACTGCTGAATGTGCAGCTTTCTATCGTTAAATATTCGCTGTGAGAATCTATTACACAGCCCTGATTGCCCGCGAAAAGACAATTCGTTAGGACCATACGTCCAGGCCCACTACGGTAATCTATCGCGCTGCCGATATTTCCAGTAAAAGTGCAGTTATCTGCGATGAACTCTCCTCTAACATCTGCACTAACACCCGCTACTGAGCGCGCAATATTGTTTCTGAATATGCAATTGTACATTCTCAGATTTTCTACTAAATAACAACCGATTGTTCCCGAGCCTATCACGTTGTCGGCAAAAGTGCAGTTATGCAGTGTTAACTCGCCACGTGAACCGATATGAATCCCCCCCGTATTACCACTAAACAGGCAATTAATTAATTCTAAGCTGCCCTCATTTTGGTGAATTGTGAACAACCCGAGACTTCTGAATATGCAGTTGGTTAGTGTTTGACTGCTCCTAATATTGGATATACCCTCCCTGGAATTAGTGAACGTGCAGTTCTTCACAGTGGGGTTACCAAGCCAGTTGCGCATACCTGTATCGCCGGCAGTAATCGTGACGCCATCGAGTACGGCTGTCTCATCAGTATCACTGCCGCTTACAACAGTGAAACTGTTCTCCGCTCTGGTTGGCTCACCAGATAAATCATCCGGATCATCAACATCAGCATCGTCGCCGCTCAAATCGCCATTGAGAATCGTCTTGTATATTTCTATGTCCCTGGCATCGGGTTCTATTGCTCCGACGCCGGCAAAACCTCCACAGACAGTTACACCATTGATGAGCTGGAATTCCACACCGGGGTCTCCCCGCGTAATACCGGCCCCCTGATCAGGCATGTAAATGCCCTGTGCAATGCGGATTTCGACCGGTTTTGGTGCCGTGTTGGCGTCAGCCAGGGCATCCTGAAGATAGTTATATGCATCAGCCCAGCTTGTGCCGTCATTAGTACCAATCGCGCTATCGTCGACATAGACAACCTTTGCTGCCGCAGCCGTGCAGGACGCCACCAGCAGAAACAGTAAGCGCAGCAGCCATCTTGTATGACTTGCTTTTCCTCTCATATTCTCATCCCTTCAACTAAGACAATGAATCTATATTGACGCCGTGGCCGATACCGCCGCAGCATACTTCCGCCATCAAGCGAGTCGCCGGCTTGCAGCTTTTCACCACCAACCTGAAACAAAATTTAACTCACATCAACCGAACACAGATGAGGTATTTTAGTAATCACGGACGATAATCGCGTCTTCACCTACCAGATACCGGTCCGATCCTTCGACTTTGAGATTATAAACCTTCCCCACATACGGCATCGGTCTTTTGGTTACGCTAACAATCGCAATCGGGCCTTTTGGAGTTTGCAGTTTCGCTGCCGTCTTGAGATTTTGTACGGCAACCCAGTTGCCTGATTCCGTTAAAAAGTAATGGCGCTCGGCCACACCGATGCTATTGCCGCTTTCCAGCAAAACATCATAGCATTCAAAGACACCCTCGTGTACTTGCAGCTCTTGAACTTTACCCGGATACGGCAGAGGGATTGATGAATTTCTTATCGTAGCACCGTCAATCCGGCCGACGTTTGATATTGGAACAAGAGTCCCGTCCATCCAGACTTCTGTCTCCGCAACGAAGCAAGCCCTGCCTTTTGGCGGCGGTCCTGGTATCATGCTTGTTGTGAACTTCCACAGCACACCAGTTCTCGTGCCGTTGCTGTTGACTTCGTCGATACGCCAGAAGTACGTTGTGTCTCCACGCAACCGTCCGGGATCGAATTGCGTCGAGGTCTGATTACCCATAAATTCACGACTAAAGGGATATTCCGGATATTCCGGATAAACCGGATAC
>Ga0315294_10003945_pt1 | contig 16159 bp, 15 predicted proteins | sample YL17G13_40_MG_FD_203626 | JGI IMG/M metagenome (GOLD analysis project Ga0315294, IMG submission 203626) | Sediment microbial communities from Yellowstone Lake, YNP, Wyoming, USA - YL17G13_40 | ecosystem: Environmental > Aquatic > Freshwater > Lake > Sediment | place: USA: Wyoming | collected... | reverse complement strand
ACCGTCGTCGTCCAGGACCTCCGGACCGACGAGCGGCAGACGCTGACGCTGGAGGCATTCGACCGGGCCCTCGCCCAGGGCGAGGCCGCGTGGCCGGTGTAAGACGCCCCGCGCAGGCTGCGCGGCATGGAGGGTGAGGAAGAGCTGTTGACCCGAACGGAGCAGTTTGCGGTGAAATGATTCGGGTTGAATCTCACTTCGGACCAGAATCGAGAGACGCCATGGCAAACATCATCGTGGTTGGTGCGCAGTGGGGGGACGAAGGCAAGGGAAAGATCGTTGACGTCCTGAGCGAGCGCTTCGACGTCGTGGCCCGCTACCAGGGCGGCAACAACGCCGGGCACACGGTCGTGGTGGGCGACGAGAAGGTCGTCCTGCACCTCATCCCCTCGGGGATCCTGCGCAAGGGGAAGACGTGCGTGCTGGGCAACGGGGTGGTCATTGACCTCGGCGAGCTGATCCAGGAGATGGACCAGCTGGAGAAGCTCCAGGTAAAGTTCGAGGGCCACTTCTTCATCAGCCGCCGCGCCCATCTGGTCCTCCCCTACCACAAGCTGCTCGACGTCGCCCACGAGCAGCGCGCCACCAAGAAGATCGGCACCACCGGGCGCGGGATCGGACCGGCCTACGTGGACAAGATGGCCCGGGTGGGCATCCGCGTCGGCGACCTGCACCAGCCCAACCTGTTCAAGGAGCGCCTCTCCCAGAACCTCGCGGAGAAGCGGGCGCAGTACCCCGAGAGCAAAACCCTGAGCGGCCTGGAAGTGGACAGGATGTTCGAGGATCACCTGCGCCACTTCGAGCGCATCCGCGGCTTCCTGGCGGACGGCTCGCTCGTCCTGGACCGGTTCATGCGCGAGGGGAAGCGGGTCCTCTTCGAGGGCGCCCAGGGGACCCTGCTGGACGTGGACCTCGGGACGTATCCCTACGTCACCTCGTCCAGCGCCACGGCGGGCGGGGCCTGCACCGGCACCGGCGTGAGCCCCAAGCGCATCGATGGGATCCTGGGGATCTGCAAGGCCTACACCACGCGCGTGGGCGAAGGGCCGTTCCCCACGGAGCTCACGGACGAGACCGGCGAGCGCATCCGGGAGCGGGGCGCCGAGTTCGGCGCGACCACGGGGCGGCCGCGACGCACGGGCTGGTTCGACGCGGTGGGGGTGCGCTACGCCGCCCGCGTGAACGGCTTCGACGCGATCGCCCTGATGAAGCTGGACGTGCTGGACGGCCTCGACCCGATCCGGGTCTGCACCGGCTACCGGTACCGCGGCGAGACGCTCATCGAACTCCCCAACGAGACGGACATCCTGGCCGAGTGCGAGCCGATCTACGAAAGCCTGCCCGGCTGGACGGAGAGCACCGTCGGCGCCCTGGAGGAGAAGCGACTCCCGCCCACCTGCCAGGCCTACATCCGGCATCTCGAAGAGCTGGTGGGCGTCCCCTTCACCCTCATCTCCACCGGGCCGCGCCGCGACCAGACCATCGTCCGGTCGAATCCCCTGTGGGACAGCTGGGGGCTGGCCTGACAGGATGTCCAATGACCAAATCCCAATGACCAATCGAGGAGCCCTCGTCCTTCATTGGTCATTTGCAGGTAGACATTTGTCATTTGTCATTTGCCGCGAGCCGGATATAATCCGCCTGTCGTATCGCGCCTGACGCCTAACGCCTCCCGCCTCACGGCAGTTGGACGTGACCCGGTAGCTCAACTGGCAGAGTACCGGCCTTTTAAGCCGGGTGTTCTGGGTTCGACTCCCAGCCGGGTCACCATTTCTTCTTCGGCACTTACGCCATCCCCGGGATTTCCCCGAAAACATCTGGTGCCACTCTGGGTGTCACTTGCACCGCGCGCCAGCCGCTCTACCGCCACCCGAAGGTGGTGGATGGAAAGGCGTGCGTGCGTTTGGAATTCCCCAGCAATTGACATTGAATATTGGCCGGGCTATCGTGACAGCGAACCTCGTAGAGGTAGGCAACACAAAGAGTTGCCCCCGAGACAGCGGGTGGGCATAGATCATTCAGAATCCCTCGCTATCCGAGAGGAATGAATGATGGACGCCGCAACCATTCGCCGATTGGTTGCCGAAGGAAGATACGAATACTCAAGGCATGCCGAGAAGGAGCGGCAAGCCGACATGATTTACGTCCACGAACTCGAGGAGGCACTGTGCAGTTGCGAGATCATTGAGGACTACCCCGACGACCCTCGGGGGCCAAGCTGCCTGGTCCTTGGATTTGCTGGCCACAGGCCAGTGCATGCCGTCTGCTGCGTTAAGCAAGATCCAGAAGAGGTTTTCCTTATCACGGTGTACGATCCCTCCAAGCACCCAACACGCTGGGTAGATCAGTACCGGCGCAGGAGGAGGTAGTCCGGTGAGCAGATCCTATCATCCGTGCCACTTTTGTGGCGGAGAGGTCGTCGAGCAGCGGGTGACGATGGACTACCGCTGGGGCGACGAGTTCCTGGTCGTGGTGCGGAACGTGCCGGCCGGGGTGTGCCAGGTGTGCGGCGAGCAGTATCTGAAGGCCGAAGTCGTCAAGGAAGTCGAAAGAGTCGCACACGCACAGGATACGACAGAAGAAGTCCTTCATGTCTCAGTCAAGGAACTCAAGGTCGCATGAGCGGCGCTCCTTGATGAAATGGCAGAAAGGCCTCCCTGATCCGCTGGATTGATCGGCAGCTCATGCGCGTTCCGGGATTGAAATGGCGGGTCGAGCTGGCTCTGAACGAGATGCAGCTCGAACAAGCAGTCACCGCGGCTCGCTCGCCTCGATGGTTGGGGTCAGCCAGCCCGCCATTGCCAAGATCGAATCTGGGAAGGTCAAGAACCTTCAACTGAAGACCCTGGTGAAGTACGCGGCAACGCTCGGTGGTCAGGTCCGGATTCAGATCGTGGAGGACGCTTCAGTGTCCGGGTCGCGAAACGGTGACACCGCGAAGTGGCGCCCGGCCCAGTCGCACAGGAACCGCTTCCGTACTGAGGCGGCAGCTCGGCGAAGGCCTCCCACAAGCGTAAATTTCCGGCACACTTTTTCTTCGGTATGCGACCGCGGGCGCACGGAAAGGGTCGAAGCCACCCCTCCCCGCTTCCCGTTGGTGTCACTTCTGGTGTCACTTCGGAGTCAACCGCCATCGCCCCCCATCCGCGAGCATCCTTCCGGCCGAATGCCCAAAGTCCCCGTCCTCGCTCGCTCTGTCGTCTTCAGTCACTCTCGATCCTTCTCAGGCCAATCCCCCTCGGATGGCACTTTTAAGCCGGGTGTTGTGGATTCGGCTCCCAGCCGGGTCACCATTTCTTCTTCAGCGGATACGCCATCCTCCTGATTTCCGACCGGACCCTTGCTTCTCTCTGAGGGGCTACCCCCACGGCGTGCCATTCCCTTCGGCTGTCCCGTCTTCGCTGACAGCTCATCTTGTGCCGCAATCATCGCGGCCCGGCCTGCTTCTCGCTGGCTAACCGGAGGAGTGGAGGCAGAGAGGGATCTTGGTCGGAGCCGAGACTCAGGAGACGCGGCGCTGTCCCGACAACCGGGTTGATCTCGGCGATCGTCCGGCGGCGTGTGCCGGGCGGGTAGCCCTAGGATCGCTGTGAGGCAGCCAGGGCCAGGGCGACTTGGATGGTGCGCAGAACGGTGATGGGTTCCACCGGTTTGCGTAGAGCCAGCTTGGCCCCCATCTTGAAGACCTGGGCGTTCAGCTTTGGATCGGTCAGAGCGGTGATGATGATCACCGGGATGCTTTTCAGGTCCGGGTCGGCCTGTAGCCGGCGGCAGACCTCGAAACCGTCCATTCCGGGCATCAGGATGTCCAGGAGGATGATCGCCGGGCGCTCCCGAGCGGCCATCTCCAGGCCAGTGGGGCCGTCGGGGGCTGTCAAGACCATGAAGCTGTTGCTTTGAAGAATCTCGCGGTACATCAGGACGATCTGCGGGTCGTCGTCCACGATGAGAACCTTGTTCGCGGGCTGCAACGCGTCGCTTTCCATGACCAAGCCGCTCCCCAGCGTGAAGCCGCAAACCTGGCAGCGCCGGATGGTCAGGGAGTCCTCAATGACTTCAAGGACCGGCTGGACAGCCTGGCACTTCGAACAGTACTCGGACGCGGGCTGCCGCTCTGCCATGTCGCCTCCTCAGGGGGAGTGAGGAATCCCCCTCGTTCTCTTGGGGGGGCCGGACCAGCCGGCAAAGGGTACAGGGAATGCTAGCAGAGGCCTGGGCTGTTGTCTAGTTCTGGAGGCAGACCCCCTGTCGGCCTCAGCCCTCGAACATCGGATCGGGCTCGATCTTTCGGCCGAGGAGTTCATGAATGATGCTGACGATGAGCGCGGGACCGAGCGGCTTCCGCACCGTGAGGGTGGCCCCGGCAATCCGCCCCTCGGCCTCGAGCGTGAGATCTTGCATGGCCGTGAGGAGCAGGATCGGCGTGTTCTGCAGGTCAGGCTCCGCCCGCAGCCGCCGGCAGACCTCGATCCCGGTCATGCCGGGCATCATGACATCCAGAACGATCAGGTCCGGGCACCCTTTCTTGGCGGCCTCGATCCCGGAGGGGCCGTCGGTGGCGATGAGGGTCCGGTAGCCCTGCTCTTCGAGGGCGTCGGAGAACATCCCGAGGAGGAGCCGGTCATCGTCGACGCAGAGGATGGTCGCCAGTCGGAGCGGGGCGGCCCCCGTGCCGCCGAATCGCAGCTCCAGCGGACCCCCGCAGCCTACGCACTTCAGCTGGCTCACGTCCCCTTCCTCAGACTCCGCCAGGGCAGTCACCAATTGGCAGCGGGGACAGAACACGTGGCGCCTCATGATCCTACCCTCCTCTTCCCGTCGTGTCGTTCGCTCCATTGTGCCATAGGGGACGCCCTTAAGTTATTTAAGATATTTTCCCGGGGCTGGCAATAGGTCGGCGGGGCTCAGTCCCCGGCTGCGGAGAATCCCCTCGCACCGCCCGAGTGCTTGATGGATGGCGACCGATGACACTCCCAGGGCACGGGCGACATCCGTGATCGGGAGGCCAAGGCGACGCACCGCAAGCCCTCCGGCCACTGCGCGGGCTTGCGCCACGACCCGCCGCCGACTCCCCACGCCGAGTTCATCCACGGTCAGCCCCCAAGCCGCCGCGCAGCGCTTGAGCAGCTCCGGCAGGGCAGCGAGCGCGAGCGCACGCGGAGGCGGCTGGTCCTGGGCGGTCACGATCCGGTGCACCTCTTCCACAAAAGCCCCGCTACCCAGGATGCGCTCGTCGGCCATCCCGTACTCCCGACCGCGGCGCAGTTGGGCGACGGCCTCCCAGCCCCCTGCACTCCGGCGCAAGCCGCCCCCCTGGAGTTCCGGCCGACGCCCCTGAGGGGCACCCGCTGCGACATACTCCCGATAGCGCTGCCTTGCCTGTCTCTTGCGTGGTCCGAATTGGGCCAGCACCTCGTCGACCGCCTGCCAAGGACGAGGGATCTGACCCACCAGGGCACTATGCCCACTCCAGGGATAGGCCTCCAGTTCGACCACGCGCTTCACCACTCCGGCCCTTAAGGGGTTCAGGTGGATATAGCGGACGAGTTCCAGAAGATAAGGCTCTTCCTCGACAAGAATGGACTTATACCTGTTCTGAAAGAGGTGCCCGACGCGACGGTGACGCCGATTGAAGTTCACGGCGTAGCCGGTGAGCAAGCAGCGCATAGCCGTGGCGAGCGGCTGGCGTCCCGTCCTGGCCAGGAGGTGGACGTGATTTGGCAGCAGTGCCCAGGCGAGGAGTGCGAAACCGGTCATAGACCGGACCGCGGCGAGCCGCTCTACCCAGTCTTGCCGATCTCGGTCATTGTCGAAGATGGGACGCCCTTCGATTCCCCGCACCATGACATGCTGAAGGGCGCCGGGGGCATCCAGCCGAGGACCGCGAGGCATAGCCAATCCCTACGCCCATGCCTTGCCTGCTGTCAAGGCTTATCTTAAATAACTTAAGGGCGTCCCCTATACCAAGGGCGGTGGCCTTACCCTGCCGACACCGGCCCCGTCTCTGGCCGCTTGCGGGCACCCTGATCCTTGCCGGCAGGTCCCCGACCCGCGCCGGAGAGTCGCTCGATGAGGGTGGAGAGGAAGGTCTTCATGAACTTGAGCTGGCAGTTCGTCGAGGACTTCTCCATCACGGCGCTGTCGATCTTGACGAAGCTGGTGTCCTCGATGGCCACGATGCTGGCGCTGCGCTTCGATCCCGAGAAGTACGCCATCTCCCCGAAACAGTCCCCTGGCCGGAGGGTCGTAAGGGCGACCCCATCCTGCGTCACCTGGACGGCACCCGTGACGATGATGTAGAAGCTGTCGGCGATGTCGCCTTCGGTGACGATGACGGCGCCCGTCCCCACCTCCCGCCATCCCCCGGTCCCGATCACCTCCCAGACCTCCGCATCCAGGAAGTCCCGGAAGAACTTGAGCTTCCGCAACCGCCCGTACTTCTCCCGCGCATCCGTTTCCGCGCCGGTGACCACCACTCTCTGCTGCTTCGAGGCGAGAGAGAGGTCGGCCGCAAAGTCCAGCGCGTTCGCGTAGCGGACGGCGAGGTTCTTCGCCAGGGCCCTCTTCACGATCACCTCCAGCAGGCCGGGATGATCCCGTCGGAAGTTCGACACGAGGGGGGGCTCCTCGTAAAGGATCTTCTGGAACAGGCCCGGCAGCGTCTCCGCCTGGAAGGGGGCACGCCCGGTCAGGAGCTCGTACAGGACGATGCCCAGGGAGTAGATGTCCGTCTGGTGCGTCAGCGGTTTCTCGGAGAGCTGTTCGGAGGACATGTAGTTGGGCGAGCCCATCAGGCCGACGATCTGCGTGTCTTCCCCCTTCAGGAGCTGGGCGATGCCGAAATCGGCCAGCCGCACATCCATGTCCTCGGTCAGCAGGATATTGCTGGGTTTGATGTCCCGGTGGATGACGTTCCGCGAATGGGCGTAGGCCAGGCCCCGGCAGCACTTGTAGATCAACTCGATGACCTTCGGGACCGGCAGCAGGCTGCCGGGGGTGCAGTACTCCTTGAGGGTCCGGCCACCGCTCACGTATTCCATCACCAGGTAGAAGAGGTCGCCCTCGGCGCCCGCGTCGTACACGGAGAGGATGTACTTGTTGTCGAGCATGCCCGCGATGTGGGCCTCGTTGAAGAACATCCGCTTGAACTGGGGGCCGAGGGCCCGGTCCTTCAGAATCTCGGGCAGGGCGACCTTGATGGCAACATCCCTGCTGATGAACGGATCATGGCCCAGGTACACGGTCGCCATGTTTCCCGCCCCCAGTTCCCTGACGATCTCGTACTTCCCGAGCCGTTCCGGCATGTTTCCCATCTGACGACTCCCCACCCTTCCCCTCTCGGCAGCGCGCCCTGCCGCAGGGGCATGGCCCGTGCCCCCCCTCGGCCGTCAACTCCCCCATCGGCCCCCCTTGGGCCGACGACACCCTAGCACGCCCGGGGCCGATGTCAAGAAGCGGAAGCGGCGCGGCGTCAGACCTATCACGCTTGACACTCTCCACCGGGGGGCTGTAGTTTCAACTCACTCGGCAGGCACCCCCGCGTCCTGCGGTCGTGCCTCGAGCCCTGAGGGAGAGGGAGCTTGACCTCCACGCCAACTGTCGAACCGAAGTATTGGGCCTTCATCTCCTACAGCCACCAGGACCGCCAATGGGGGGAGTGGCTGCACCAGGCCATCGAGACCTACCGCGTGTCGAGGCGCCTGGTCGGGCGCCCGTCCCGCAACGGTCCCGTGCCCTCCCGCCTGTTCCCGGTCTTCCGGGACCGCGAGGAATTGCCGGGCTCGGCCGACCTGGGCCGGAACATCGACGAGGCGCTGCAGCGCTCCCGCCACATGGTGGTGATCTGTTCCCCGCGATCCGCCATCTCCCAGTGGGTCAACCAGGAAATCCGGCGGTTCAAGGCCCTGGGCCGGGAAGATCGTGTGCTCTGCCTGATCGTGGACGGGGAGCCGAACGCCAGCGACTCGCCGGGAAGCGGGCTGCTGGAATGCTTTCCTGAAGCCATCCGGTATAAGGTGAATGCGGCGCAGGAGGTCAACGGGGAGCGGGCCGAGCCGATCGCGGCCGACGTGCGCCCCCAGGGCGACGGGAAGCTGAATGCCAGGCTGAAGATCCTGGCGGGATTGCTGGACGTCGATTTCGATGACCTGAAGCAGCGCGAAAGACGGCGCCGCCGCTGGCGAATCGTGCAGGCGGCGGCCGCGTCTGTGGCGGTACTTCTGGCGGTTGCCGTGGTCTGGTTCCAGGGGCAGGTGAAGGCCCAGGAGAACGCCCGGGCACGGTACCTGCAATTGGCAGACATGCTGCTGACGCAGGCCAAGGACGCGACCCTGGTTCGCCAGCACGCGGTGGCCACCCTGTATGGAGCGCACTCGATCCGGTACCGCCTGCTGGCGAAAGAGGAGCCGCAGGAGGTGGACTTCCTGTCGTCGCTCTCCCCGCCCGCGCTCCTCACGGAGACCCTGCCGGCGGCAGGATTCTCCGGCGGCCTCGCGGTTCACCCCGAGGGCAAGCTCCTGGCGTCGGGAGGCCAGGACGGCTCGGTGCGCCTCTGGGACGTCTCCGGCGGCCGCCCGCTCCAGTCGCTTCCGGGCCACACCGGCGGCGTGCCGTCGGTCGCCTTCAGTCCCGACGGCAGGCTGCTGGCTTCCGGAGGGGCCGACAAGACGGTCCGGATCTGGGAGGTCCGGTCGTGGCAGCCGGTCGCGGTCCTCCGGGGGCACGAAGGGCAGGTGCTCTGCGTCGCCTTCAGCCCGGATTCGACGTGGCTCGCCAGCGCCAGCCAGGACAAGACCGTCAGGCTGTGGGACGCGTCGTCGGGCGCGGCCCTCGCGACGCTGACCGGCCACGAATCCGACGTCAATTCGGTCGCCTGGAGCCCCGACGGCACACTGGTCGCCAGTGGCGGCAAGGACAATTCGCTGCGCCTGTGGGATGCCGGGCAACGGGTCCTGCACGCCGTCCTCGCCACCTACCGCCAGCCCATCACCTCGGTCGCCTTCAGTCCCGACGGCCGGTTCCTGGCCGCCGCCGACCACGACGGCAGCACCAAGCTGTGGGACCTCACGCTCCGTCGGGAAGTGGCCGCGCTCGGCGCGCACCGCCTGGCCGTGTCCCACCTCGCCTTCAGCCCGGACGGCGCGGTGCTCGCCGCCGCCAGCCGAGATCGCAGCATCAAGCTCTGGGAGGTCAGCACCCGGCAGGAGCTCGCCACGCTTACGGGGCACGCCGACGAGGTCGGGGCGGTGGCGTTTCATCCCGACGGCCGCCGCCTGGTCTCGGGAGCCGCCGACGGGACCCTCAAGATCTGGCGGGTGGCCGCCCGCGAGGATGTGGCGATCCTGACCGGCCATCAGGACGCGGTGCGGTGCGTGGCCTTCAGCCCGGACGGACGGTGGCTGGCGTCGGGCGGCGACGACACCACGATCAAGCTGTGGGACGCGGTCACCCATCGCGCCCTCCACACCCTCCGGGGACACCGCGACTCGGTGCGGGCGGTGGAGTGGAACCCCGACGGGCGTCTCCTCGCGTCCGCCGGCCGCGACAACACGGTGCGGCTGTGGGACGTGGCAACCCGCAAACAGCGTGCCGCCGTCGTGGCGCATGACGACTACGTGGTCGGACTCGCCTTCAGCCCGGACGGACGGCTGCTGGCGTCGGCGGGGTGGGACCGCAAGGTCAAGCTGTGGGAGGTGCCGACGTTGCGGCAATCCGGCGTCCTGGAAGGACACACCGGGGAAGTGGGCGCGGTGGCCTTCAGCCCCGACGGGCGCCTGCTCGCCTCGGTCAGTTACGACTCCACCGTGCGGCTGTGGGAGGTGGGCACGCGGAAGCCCCTCGCGACGCTTCGCGGCCATACCAAGCACGTCCGCACCCTGGCCTTCACTCCGGACGGCCGGATCCTGGCAACGGGCGGATGGGACCGCCTGATCCGGCTGTGGGACATGGCCACGCACGCCCAGGTCGGGACGCTCCTCGCGCACCACAGCTACGAGGTGTGGCACATCGCCATCAGCCCCGACGGGCGCCTGCTCGCGTCCGGGACACCGAGCCAGGACCGGCGGACCATCCGGCTGTTCGATCTCCGGGCGCGCCGCCTGGTGAGCTGGCTGAGCGGCCACGACCAGTACGCCCTGGCGGTCGGCTTCAACCCCCGCGGGGACCTGCTCGCGTCGGGCGGAACCGACAGCGTCGTGCGCCTCTGGCGGGTCGCCGATTTCTGGCCGCAGCCGGCCGCCCGAAGCCGTGACGATCCCGGCGCCCTGCTGCGCGACTACCTGGAGCACCCACCCTATACCGTCGACGAGATGGACCGGGTCATCGGGCAGATCGAGCGCCTGACGGGCTTCAAGCTGGTCGGAACCGTCGCCATGCCGGTCGGTCAACCCCGCTGAGGGATGCCATGGACACGCTGTGGTCCGCCGCCAGACCGGACAACGCCCTGCTCATCCTCCTCGGCCTGGGGACGGGGCTCCTCTTCACCCGGCGCCGCCGTCTGGGGAGTGGGCTCGTGGCCGGAAGCGCCGCCCTGCTGCTCGCCATCGGCGCCCTGCCCCTCGGCGCCTGGCTGCTGGCGCCGCTGGAAAACCGGTTCCCCCCTCCCGAGGCGTTACCGGAGCGGGTCGACGGCGTGATCATGCTGGGAGGCGCCCTCGATCACGACCTGACCGTGGCGCGCCGCCAGGTGGTCCTGCGCGACCCCGGCGAACGGTTCGTCGCGCTCCTGCGCCTGGCGCGGCGCTACCCGGAGGCGCGGCTCGTCCTAGCCGAGGGGCAGGGCAGCCTCGGTCCCCGCGAGTTCGAGGAGGCGCTCCCCGCCAAGCCGTTCTTCGCAGACCTGGGGATCGACCGCGGCCGCGTGCTCGTCGAGCATCGGGCGCGCACCACGTACGAGAACGGGCTCCTGACCAAGCGACTGGTGAACTACCAGGCCGGGCAGCAGTGGATCCTCATCACCTCCGCCTGGCACATGCCCCGCGCCGTCGGGGTCTTCCGCAAGGCAGGCTGGCCCGTCATTCCGTACCCGGTGGATTATCGGACGAATGGCACCTCCATCGCGCGCCGCGGCCTTGACCTCAAGGGCGGACTCGAGCGCCTCTCGCTGGCCGCCCGGGAGTGGGCCGGCCTTCTGGCCTACCGCATCCTGGGCCGGTCCGACGCATGGCTGCCCGCCCCGCATCATGAGGCCGGCGCCGGCCGCGCCGGCCGCCCGCAACCGTCCGGGGACGTCCGACGGGAGCCCAGGCCGTGATCGTGCTGACCGGCGGCGGCACGGGTGGGCACCTGGAGGTCGCGCGCCTCCTGAAAGAGGCATTCCGCACCCGCGGGGTCGCGCCGATCTTCATCGGCTCGACCCGCGGGCAGGACCAGCGGTGGTTTGACAACGACGACGGATTCGCCGCGCGCTATTTCTTCGACACCCGCGGGGTGGTGGATCGCGGGCCGGCCGGAGGGGTCGTGTCGCTCGCCCTGATCGTCCGGGCCACCGTCACCGCCCTGGGTGTCTTGAAGCGACACGCGGCCAAGGCGGTGGTGAACGTGGGAAGCTACGCCGCCGCGCCCGCGAGCCTGGCCGCCCTCCTCCGGCGCATCCCCCTGTTCATCCACGAGCCCAGCGCCGTGGTCAGCCCACTCAACCGCCTGCTCCGCCCGTATGCCGCCGGGTTCTTCAGCTCCTATGGCGACGAATCTCCGGTGCCCGACTTTCCGGTCGACCGGGCGTTCTTCGACCTGGCCAGGCCGCGGACGCGGCTCAGCCGGATCCTCTTTCTCGGCGGCAGCCAGGGCGCCCGGTTCCTCAACGACTTCGCGCTGGCCGTGGCCCCGACGCTCCAGCGCATGGGAATCGCGATCACCCACCAGACCGGCGAGGCGGATTTCGATCGCGTGCAGGCCGGCTACCAGGCACTGGGCGTCAGCGCGGCCGTGTTCGCGTTCGACCGCGCCATGGCGCGGCGCATGGCCCAGGCGGATTTTGCCGTGAGCCGCTCGGGGGGCGGGACCTTGTGGGAGCTGGTGGCGAACGGCCTGCCGACCCTCTTGGTCCCGTTCCCCCATGCGGCGCGCGACCACCAGTACAGGAATGCCCGGTTCTTCGTGGATCGCCGGTTGGGGTTCGTGGCGCGGCAACCGGAGCTCGACCTCGACCTGCTGCTGTCCGTGCTGCGCTGCGATCTTCACGCGATCAGCATGGGGCTGATGACCCTGATCAAGCCGGACGGCGCCGAGAGGATCGCGGAGTACGTGCTCCGCCGGCTCGGCCAGCAGGGAGGGCAGGGTCTCCGATGAGGCCGTGGAAGGGTCCGGACCGGGCCGGGGCTTCCGGCGTCCGGAGGCATGCGCCGGCCGGCGCCGAAAGGGGGGCGACTCGTGGCCTATGACCCGAAGCCGATCGACACGGCGGAGGTGACGCTCACGCCGGAGATCCTGGACCTGACCGAGCGCCTGGCGAAGAGTGCCCACGACGCCTGGGCCCGGAAGCGGCTGGAGGAGGGGTGGCGGTGCGGGCCCCACCGGGATGATGCGAAGAAAGAGCACCCCTGCCTCGTGCCGTACGAGGACCTCCCGGATTCCGAGAAGGAGTACGACCGTCGGGTCGCCCTGGAAACCCTCAAGCTCCTCCTCGCGCTCGGCTACCGGATCGAGCGCCCCCGGGGGGGGCAGGCCGTGGAGCAGCCAAGTCCGTTGCCCGAGGCGACCGCGCCTGCCGCGCTGGACGTCCTCCGCGCCCCGGCGGCTCTGGACCTCCGCGAGCTGCTCGCGCTCTGGCACGCCCGGGACGTAGAGGCCTGGGCCCGGTCCCCGGAGCCCTTCGCGCTTCTCGGCGAGCGGATCCTCCGCGTCGGCGCCCCGCTCCCCGCCCACGACGTCCTGGCCGAGGGGCTCGCGGCGCACCCGGCGGACGTGCGGCTGCGACAGCTCCAGGGCCTGGCCCTGGCACGCAGCGGGGCGGCCCGCAAGGCGAACCAGATGCTCCAGGCGCTCTTCGCGGAGGGGCACGCCGACGGCGAGACGCTGGGCATCCTGGCCCGCACCTACAAGGATCTCTCGGCCGGGGCCGCAGACCCCGACGGGCGACGCGGCCATCTCCGGCAGGCCCACGCGCGCTACCGCGACGCCTATCGCCTGGCCGCGGTCCGGAGAGATCCCGAGGGAGCCCTCTACGCCGGGATCAACGCCGCGAGCACCGCCCTGCTCCTGGGAGACGGGGATGCGGCGCAGGAGCTCGCCCGTCAGGTGCGCGGGTGGTGTCGGCAGCGCCTGACCCGGTCCGCCGACTACTGGGCGGAGGCGACCCTGGGTGAGGCGGCGCTCCTCCTCGGGGAGTGGGCCGAGGCCGAGCACCACTACACGCGAGCGGCGGCGCTCGGCGCGGGCAACCTGGGGGATCTCTCCTCCACGCGGCGCCAGGCCCGCCTCCTGCTCACAGAGCTGGGCCGGGACCCCTCCCAGTGCGACCGCTGCTTCCGGATTGGGCCGGTGGTGGTCTTCGCCGGACACCGCATCGACGCGCCCGACCGCCCGGCTCCCCGCTTCCCCCCGGCGCTCGAGCCGGCGGTCGCGCGGGCCCTCGCGGAGCGGCTCGCGACGCTCGACGCCCGGATCGGGTTCGCCTCGGCGGCGAACGGGGCCGACCTCCTGTTCCTGGAGGCGCTCCGCGCCCGCGGAGGGGATGTCCACGTCGTCTTGCCGTACGACCGGGAGCAGTTCCGGATGGATCAGGTGGAGGCTGGCGCCGGGCTCGGCGCCGGGTCCGACTGGGGCGAGCGGTATGGGCGGATCCTCGCGCAGGCGGCGGAGGTGGTGGCCGCCTCCGAGCAGTCCACCCCGGTGGGGCCAGCCGTCTTCGAGTACGCCAACACGCTCCTGTATGGGTGGGCCAAGCTCTGGGCGCAGCAGCTGGACACGGCGCTCGTGCCCGTCGCGGTGTGGGACGGGAAGCCCGGAGACGGCCCCGGGGGGACCGCGGCCGCCGTGGCGCGGTGGCAGGCGCTCGGACACCGGGTCGAGATCATCGACCTCGGGGACCTTCGCCAGGGCCTGCGGAGCGGCCCGAGAGTGGTGGCCCGGGGAGCGGACGCCGCGCCACCGGCAGCCCCAGCGCCACCCCCGCTCGCCACGCAGACCGTCATGGCCATGCTCTTCGCCGATGCGGTCGGATTCTCCAAGCTGACCGAGGAGCAGGTCCCGCGCTTCGTGGAGCACTTCCTGGGAGCCGTCGCGGAGCTGGTGGCCCGGACCGCGGCCGCCCGCCCGCCTTACGCGCCCGTGGCCAAGAACACCTGGGGGGACGGCCTCTACTTCGTGTTCGCGAGCGCCCGCGACGCCGGTCGGTTCGCCCTGGACCTCTGTGCGTGCGTGGACGCCACCGATTGGACGGCGAAGGGGCTGCCGGCGAGCCTGAATCTCCGGATCGCCCTGCACGCGGGGCCGGTCTATGCCGGCAGAAACCCGGTGACCGGCCAGACCGATTACACCGGGACGCACGTCAGCCGCGCGGCCCGCATCGAGCCCATCACGCCGCCCGGCCACGTCTATGCCAGCCGGCCCTTCGCGGCCCTCGCGGCCGCCCAGGGCGCCACCGACTTCACGTGCGATTACGTCGGCCAGACCTCCCTGGCCAAGGGGTACGGAACGTTCCCGACGTACCACCTCCGCCGCCGGGAATGAGCTGGGCACGGCCACCGGCGAGCCCGTGGCTTGACCGTGGCCCTGCACGCCGGAGTCCTTCGGCCCGGCGGACGAGGGCGCCAAGGGAATCAGAGGGCTAAGATCTGGGGAAAGGAGTCCGAGATGGGCGTCATCCACAAGAAGCTGCCCGGCAAGTACGAGTGGGAAGGGGTGGGGGTCGTCACCTACGACAAGCCCACCGTGAAGTGGGTTTCGAAGCGCGTCCTGATCGGCCCGAAGGAAGGAGCCGAGGGGTTCGCCATGCGCTACTTCGAGGTGCAGCCGGGCGGAAACAGCGCCTTCGAGCACCACCCCGAGACGCACCAGGTGTTCGTCGTCCGGGGCCGGGGGAAGGTCCTCCTCGGAACCGAGTACCACGACATCGCCGAAGGGGATGCGATCTTCATCGGGCCGAACGAGCAGCACGAGCTCCGGGCCGCCCCTGACGAGCCCCTGGGGTTCATCTGCGTGGCCCCCAAGCCCTAGCCTTTGAGGAGCGTCCGGCGCCCTCACCACGGGGGCCTTTTGTCTGCCTCCGGTTGCCGGCAGCTCCGGCCAGTTTCCTCGATTGACATCCGGCGGCGGCGGCGTATAGTTATTCTTGGCTTTGTGAGAGGCGATCGTCCATGCTCTGCCGGACCCTCCGAGAAATGCGTTTGGGGGACATGATCCTCTGCGTACTGGTCTGCCTGGCCATGGCCGGAGGTTTCCCAACCCCGCCGAAGGCCTGGCCGGAGGACGAGACCCCCACCATCGGCCTCTGGACCCCCGCCTTTCCGCTGGTCGCCCTGGCGGCGAACTCGCCCCTTCGGATTGAAAAACAGGCCCAGACCAACCGCCTGACCCTGCACAAACCGCAACGCAGCTCGCACTTTTCCGCGGCCGAGCAGGTCCAGATGATCCAGCCTCGGCCCCAGGTGCGGAACCAGACCTCCTCCACGCTTCCCCGCCGGTTCCTGCCTTCGCGGCACATGGTCCCGCACGGACCCGACGACTCCGGCGACCCGTTTCTCTCCTGACATCTCTTAGGGAAACGAGTGCAACCCCTAAAGGAGGAGACTGCCTGTCGCAGGATAGGTGTCTCTCTCCAGGAGAGAAACCATGAGCGAGGAAGCTCAGCAACAAGAACAGGCCGGGCCAAGAAAGCACCTGGCGAAAAGCCAGGCCGTCGCCGTCATGGTCGTGGGCGCCCTGATGATCCTCATCCCCTGGTTCTTCTTCCCGGCCGAGCAGGGGTCCACATTGCAGATCGTGAAGACCCTCGTGGGGGTGGCGGGGTTCGTCATCCTGTGCGTAGGGGCATACTACCGGCCATAGGTTGTGTCCAGACGTACCGCGACGGCCCGTGCCAAACGGTGCGGGCCGTCGTTTTTTTGGCCTGCATGGTTCACCGTAACGGCAGGCGGACGACGGAGGTCAGGTGGCGCGGCCGATCGGGGTTCAGCCCGCCCCCGACCGCCCGATGATACGCCAAGGCCTGGGCGAACGG
>Ga0315294_10003944_pt1 | contig 16162 bp, 18 predicted proteins | sample YL17G13_40_MG_FD_203626 | JGI IMG/M metagenome (GOLD analysis project Ga0315294, IMG submission 203626) | Sediment microbial communities from Yellowstone Lake, YNP, Wyoming, USA - YL17G13_40 | ecosystem: Environmental > Aquatic > Freshwater > Lake > Sediment | place: USA: Wyoming | collected... | reverse complement strand
CATCCATATTTTCACCAGCAGAACCTGGAGAAATTCCAGTAACTAAATCGTCATTGGGAAAATCTATTGAATTATTATCTGTTGCATTTTTTAAAATTACAGATAATAAAGCTAATTTTCTATTCTTCATTCGTTTCTTTTTCTTTTTTCTAAAATCAGAAACACTTTTATATTTATCCATATTTTGATAAAACCCAGTGCCTGGACCTTGTTTAGCGGGACCGTTTACGCCTTCAGTTTCATAAAGATCATAATTCTTAAAAAATAATCCTCTTGATTGAACATGATCAGATTTTTTCATTTTTTGCCCTTATAATAAGGCATTAATTCATCAATAACTGGAACATAAGGCCATAAATTCATTTTAGTTAATAAGTGTGCAGTCTTATCTTTATTATATTCTGCTGATTTAACCAATTTGCCTATTAATGATTTTGGTGTTGCGAATTGAATTGATATTGGATTTTCACTTACCCAAGATAAAACTCTTGGATGAATATCAAAATTCAATTTAGTAGCTAAATATATTAACCTAATCACTCTGTTTTTATGAGACATTAATGTTATGTGTGGGGATAAACAAGTATCTATTATTTTATTTTCAAGATCTTTAATTCCCCTTTTAGTAGGATCTAATGTATTTTTTAAATCAAAAGTACACAATAAAGAATTGCAAGTGAAGTCCCTGCTAAACATTTCTTTTTGTAATTCTGTAGGATTTTCAATTCCCATATTATTTAATATGCTACTAATATTAGGAACATTGAAATTAGAAGAGAAATCTACACTCAAATTTCCAAATAACATTGTACTATGACCATCTGATTTTGTTTCAAATGTTAAATTATATTTTTTTCCTAAATTATCAGCAGCTATATTTGCTAATGTAAAAATAGATTTATCTCCAGTAGTAATATCTAAATCTGATATCTCTTTTAATTTACCAAGGAATTTATCACGAGGAGTCCCTCCACATACAAAAGGAGTTGAAGTTTCCCATTGTATATGCAATGCGTTAATTTCATTGAGGAACTCTCGTAGTTTCATTATACTCTACGTGCTGGTGCTGGGGGCATTGGCGCTGCTGGAGCTGGAGCTGGAGCTGGAGGAGGTAGAGGAGGCGGAGGTGGAGTTACTGCCTCTGGAGTTGGTTCATCTTCAATTTCAATTTCTGGAGTTTCTTTCATTTGAGTTTGCTCTTGTAAGGATTGGTCTTCAAGATCTTTTCTCATTTGTTTCTTCATCTTATCTTGCTCATTAGCATTTTCTAATTTCTTTTTAATTTGTGCCGCCTGATCATTAATTGGGCTGGCATTTTCTGATCCCAAATCAATATCTTTGCCTTTCATAGTTCCACGAAGTTTACTAACGATATCTTCAAGACGAGTTAAAATATAATTATTACTTTCCAAAGCCTTATTAGTAGCTTCACTTAATGAAGGAAATAATGAAGATAATCCTAATTTATCTAACATGATATCTGCAAATGATAATCTTCTTGGAAGTTCTCTGGTTTGAAATATTTTCAATGAATCTTCTAAATAAAGAACAATGTCATCTACAGTAATATTATCTAATGCAGAATCAACTATCTTATCAAAATTTTTCTTTTCTGGAATAATTTCATTTGCTGGAGCCGGTGCTGGGCTAGGCTTTGATTGTAACACTGGATCTGGTGTTACAGCAGGTTCTGGTGTTAAATCAGGTTGTTCAATATTTTCTGGAGAAGTTAGTGGCGCAGGCGCGTCTTGTGCAGTGACTAATAAATCAGAATCAGAATCATTAACCTCTAACACATCATTATCATTAACCTCTAACACGTCATCTGATTTTTGTTGATCAGTGTTGACTGTTACATTTGAAGTATCAAGATTTTCTAAAAATTGCTTAATAGCTTTTGGTTTTTCAGTTTTTGGAGTTGATGGCGTAGCTGGTGTTTTTGGAGTACCTGAAGCTGGTAATGGATTTGGCGCTGGCGTTCCCCCAGATGGTGGCGAAGATGGTGGTGCTGGTGGAGGTGGCGCAGGTGGTGGAGGAGGTGGAGCAGGTGGTGGAGGAGGTGGAGATGAGTTTGGTGGAGATGATGGGTCTGCTGGAGTATTATTTTCAGGAGATACCATTCCAGGTCCTGTTGATGGTAACCCGCCAGCATTACCTGATCCTTGTGCTGGTGGCGCTGGTGGTGTGGCAGCTGGCAAAGTTTGAGCTACTTTATATAAAACAAATGCTGCCTTTAAATGTCCATCTCTATCTAAAATATTCGCTTCGCGAATAATCATATCTTGATATGTTCTTAAGGAAGATGATTTTTTATTTAAAAGATTAACCTTTTTCTTCAAATTATAAATTGCATCAATTAAAGATTCAAAATCATTGCCAGACAATAATTGTCCTGAGCGAGAGCGTAATAATTTTTCAACAGAATCTAATCTGCTAATTAATTTATCTCTTTGTTTTTCTATTTGCGCAGCTTTTTCAGCATCATGATGAACATCTGCAACAACTTGGTCTCTAGCAAAATCAATATTTCTTTCTTCTTGACGTGGAATGTCCCTATGAACTGGAAGTGCGTATCCAGGCATAGAATCATTAACATAGTAAGATTGGGCGAATTTATATTTTACATAGTCGCCACTTTCATAAAATTTAAGCCAATTAATAAAATCATATTTTTCAGGCTCATTCCATCCATTTGTAATTTGATTAATTACATTAACTCTAGATTGTCCTTGTTTTTCTTGTTGATATAAAGTTTTAGCAATATCAATCCATTTTTGAGTATCTCTTTGTCCAGGTACACGAAGATAATCAATATTTGGATATGAATTTCTTGTTAGAGACTTATCAGAATAAGTGCCTTCATCTTCTGGAGCTGGCAAGCCTTTTAATAATTTTTGTAAATTTTCAAATTGTTCCCAACTTATTGTTTGGTCGCCAGTTTGAGCTTGATATCTTAAAAAATCTTCATAAGAAATAGTCCCATTTTCAGTAGGATTATTAAATAAATTTTCAATACGTGATTTAGATTTAGGTTTAGTCATGGCTCACCATTTAATTTTTTATTTATAGTTTCATTTACTACTTTGGCTTCAGCCAACCTGGCTTCAGTATTTAACAATTCTTGTTGTGGAGCTTTAAGCTTTGACATTTTCTCATTAAAAACTTCCATAAAGTATAAAGAAGTTTCTAAATCCATTTTAGAAAGAATTTCTTTAATTGTCTCATAAAATACAGAAATATGCTGATCTACAACCTGCAAAGTTACTTGATGCTGAATTATTTGGTCTGGTGGCGCAATAACTAATTTATGATATTTTTCAAGCATATTTCCTAAAGAATCAAACCATTCAATTAAAACCCTATCTAATCTAGTGTTTATATTTCTTGGGTCATCTTGAATTGCATCGAAAACTTGCCCAGCTCTAGTTTCAATTGCAACAAGCATATTTGTAATCATTTTCTTTATATCAACTTCACTACCAGCCAATTCAAGCATCTTATCTTTATAAGCTTTACTTCCTTTAACTGCTAAGGTAGCTTGATCATGTGGTGCTAATGTAATGTTTTGAGATGTTTTTAAAACATCTTCTTTAATTTGAGTATAAAGATCCAAATAATTATCTTGGAAATTCTTTAATGTTTTTTCTGAAATGACAAATTTAGACTCGCTTACATTGGTATATTTGGCTTCAAGCCAGTCATGAACATCTTTTGGAGTTATACCAATAATAAGCTTCGCGATAATTTCGTCTTTATCTGGATTATCTAATATTTTTTGAAGAGAATTCTTATTCATACACAATATATATCTATATATTGCTTATTATTGTTGGAATCCTTGTAGGCGTGACTCTCTAGAATCAAAAATCGCATGAGATTCTTGTCTTTGTATTGAGCTTTGTCCTTCAACACCGCCACCAGGAACTTTTGATCCATTATTTAATGTAAAGCCGGTATCATAATTATAGATTTTTTTATCTAAATCACATTGCCAAGTATGTTCTCCAACCCTAGCTACTTGAGCACCAGGATGATCTGGACAGCCTCTTATACTTAATGGCGCTTCTAAAATTCTATATTCTTTTGAATATGGGCTATCTTTAATAGCTTTTTCAGAATCAGAAGTTTTATTCATATCATTTAAAGCATCTCTTGGTTCTTGATATTTTTTTCTAAGATCTTCAAGTCTTGTATCTTCTGATTTTTTTTCAGAATCATTTTTGCCAGGAGCAGCAATTGTTAATAATAATTCATCAATTACTGATGCCATTTTTTTAAGATTTTCATCACCAGATGAATCAAATGCATTCGCTACTTGACCTAATTCTTCAATAGAAGAGTTTGTTAAATTACTAGCTTCTGGTGGCTCAATAATATCAACTTCATCTGCAGCTTTGCGGAGAATAGACGCTGCGGCTACACAAGAGTTAGCAACAATATCAATACATTGATCATCATATTCAGACAATAATAAAGCTTCATTATCTGGGCTTTCTAGCCAACTTGCTATTGCTGTAAGCATTTCTGAAATTCTCATAGTTTATCTCCATATCCTTCATATCTACTAGGATCTGTTTCAAGTAGAGAAGGATCTATTTCATTTTCTAATTTTGATTGAACTGTAGAAAGATTTTCTAATCGTTTAACCTCTAATTCACATTTATTTTTTTGAGCAATAAGCTCCTCAATCTCCCAATCTAAATCCTCAATTTCTTCTCTATTAAGTCTCGTTACTCTTTTTTTATTTTCTTTTTTGGAAATTTTTTCTAAAATACTTTTAATTTTCTTTTCAATTTCTTCAATTTCATTTTCATTTTCATGAATGTTACCTGGTAAATCTGCACGTTCAAGATCTAAAATAGTGTTCTTCATTGTAGTATTTCTATTTTGAGCGAGATCCATTTCAGCAGCTTGATGCCCAGGATATTTTCCTGTTAATTCATGATATATTCTTAAATATTCAACTTTTGAAATTTCGCCATTTTGCAATCGTTCAACTAATTTTTCTATCTTGACCTGTGGCTCTAATCCTGGAATTATGCCAGTATTTGTTGCAACTCCAACATTAGAATCTCCCATTCGATTTGATTCTTTATCATGAATATTCCTAAACAAACTAGCTATATTTTCTTTAAAAGCTATTTTCTTTTTATCACTAATATCAATGCCTCTATTAAAACGAGTAATAAAATATCGTAAAGTTGGACCTAATTCACTATTATTAACAATAGCAAAAGCGTTTTCACCATTAATACCAAATTTTTCTCCATAATTATCAAGCCAGGCTTTTTTAGCCACAACACTTATAAGCGGCTCTCTTTTAAGATTTATGTTTATATCTTTATCTACTGGCAATAATAATGCCATTTTTAAATTTCTAATAACATTTTTTAATATGCCAAATATGGCTTTTGCATGTAACATATATTCAGAATACGCTTGTGTTTTTGGATCTTCATCTAATTTAGAACGTTTAAAAGCTGTGACTGAACGATTCATTATAAATGAATAAGGATTTTTTTTAGGAATTTCTTGTAGGTTTCTATCAGCGATATCTTTCTTATATTCTTCATATGCTATATTTCCATTATGGATATCTTGAATTAATTCCGCTTGTGCAATTTCTAATAATTCTAATGGATCATTTAAATCTTTAGTTGCCCACATTTCACCAGCCGAATTCATAGAATCAATAACAAATTTTGCTGGAGGATAATCAAAATTTAAAGCTAAATTAAAAAATGCACGGGTTACCCCTACTGGTTGAATATCTTTTAAATTACGTAGAGAATCCCTAGCAAATATTTCATCTCTTCCAGATGTTTGCCTTTGTACAATATTTTTGCTTACTTCAGGATCAATTAATGGATCCCCGTCTCCAGCAATTTTATATTTAAAGGATATAATATTGGCTAATCTTAGAATTCTATTTGTCATTATTATCCCAAAATTTTAGCATTCATAAAATAAGCACCTTGATATGTTTCATCAATGTCTCTTCTATAAAGTGGTCTACAATTTCCGTCTTTATCTTGATAAACTTTATTAATTGGTAAATTTGTATGAGCACACATTGGATGTTGACTATTTTTTGCATTCTTAATAATCATTGAACATGTACTTTCGGCTTCTTTAGAAAATTCACCAGATAAACATTCTTTATAAACATTAAAGGCATAAGCATAAATCTTAGCATCGCCCATTTGATGTAATACATTTAAAGCATCTTCTGCTAAAGAATGATTTCCAGAAACCATTGCATTTCTAATATTTTGAATTAAATCAGCGGGCTTCAATCCAAATTGAGGAGAGGCTGCTGCTGCAATCTTATAATCAGATTGTTTCTCAGAATATAATTTGTTAATTCCTGATTTATCAAAAGGAATAACAGAACCATTACAAATTAATACAGATGGTTTAATTAATTTACCATTAACTAATTTAAATGGAACTACAAATGCTGTTGCCCCAGCATCTAATGAAATTCCATAGAAAATAGTACTTTTATCACTATTAGTGACAGTAACTTGTGCATTGGCAAACCCAAAATCAAGTAAGTCTCTTACCACAGATTCTCTACCAGAAGCTACCTTTTCTTTGCCAAAAGTAAGATTAGCAACTCCCAATGGAGAAGAAAATTGTTTTTCGAATGATTCGAATTCATTTGATTTGGCTAATTTAACATCACCTCTAACAACATCATCAATTTTTTGTCCAGTTATTTGATTTGCAAAAAATTGTTCTTTATTTAATCTAGAGGCTTTTAAATTAGCTAATGCTAATTCTGCGCTACTAATTTCTGTATTTTCTGATGCTGCTTTATTTAAAACGCTAACAATTGCTTCTGCATTAACATTTAATTTATTTCCAGCAAAAGAAGTAACATATTTTTTAACTGTATTATGATCAATTTCTTGTGGACCAGCATTACCCATAAAAAGTGAAGGGTTTAATGCTTTATTATCTTTTGTTTCAACTGGAACATAGAAGCTTGTAATACCTTTAGGAGTGTCATAATCAGCTTTTACAATGATAAATTTATCAGACCCATTAGCAACACTAATTGCATTTGGTTTTAAATTAATTCCATCTAACATAGATAATACTAATTTCTGTGCCTTATTAGCTAAATCTTTAGAATATAATTTAACTGGCATATTTTTATCAAAAACACTTTCTAATGCATTTGCTAAAACTGCATCTCCAGTATTATTAATTTCAACTTGAGAAGTATTAGAATCTCTTTGATACAAAGTTGGTGTTGGCAACTGATCAGTTTGACCTAGCTCTTCTTGGAATAATTCCGCAAATTTTGTATTGCGAGAATGTAATCTTTTATATAAATTTTGTAACTCAGCTTTTCTAATAAAGATATTATTATTAAAAGACAGTTGTTCTACCACTCTATGCATGGAACCTATAGTTTGGTCATGTGGATACATTTCCAGACATTTAGCTAATTTAACCTTTAATAAAGGAATAGCTATTTTTTCTTGGGAATCCACCGTTTTTGACAGAGAACCTACTAATTTTTGTAATTGATCAAAACTCATATAACACCTATATGCATTTAAGCTAATTCAGGATATTTGTTTAAAACTTCTTTTTTAGATGGCAGGCTCAATTCTGAAAGTAAAGCTTTAACCAACTTTGAATTTTCTGCTAGTTTACGTGGCAAGTACTCACCAACCTTATCTAGCTCACTTTTTGGAATTCCTAATTTCTGAGATGCTACATTAACAATAGGATCTCCTTTATAAGAAATTTGAAGGACGCCAGCAGTCTTATTAACCAAGACTTCCCAAGCCATTACTTCTTTTTTGTCTTCATCAGCATATAAAGAAACGATATAATCACCATCGTCAGCACTTTGTACTTGCCATAAATCGGCACCTTTATCTGCATCTTTAAAACGGACAACATCGAAAGCTACTGTCTCTAAAAGATGTTTTACATCATTTAAACGATAAGCTTTTTTATAAATTTTATTATCCAAACTTGAATAATTAACTGGGAACTTTGGCATCACATCTCCATTTTATGCAAATCACGCCTATATAGATAAACAAATATTGATACCTATTACGTTTTTTATTTATATATAACAAGATTAAACTAAAAAGCCAGCTAAGTAAGTCTTAGCTGGCTCTTAATAAATTAATTTATTAAGTAGATTTTCTTTACGAGATTGTTTTCTATATCCATTAAAACAATCTTTACACCATTTAGTAAGTCCATCATTTGTTTTTGCATGTTTAATTATACGTATATTCGTCAATATTTTTCGCTTCTGATTTCGGCCATTTTGGCTAAAATTTCTTTAATCTTATCATCTTTCTCTGTAATTTTATTTAATTTCTTCTTCGCTCCGCCATAAATTCGCTTGCCATTCTTATAATCAACATTTCCATTTAATGATTTAGTTATTGAACTTTGATTAACATTAAGCATTTTTGCGATTTCCATTTGAGTATAGCCATCTGCATATAATCTAATTACTTGCTTTTGTCTTGGAGTTAAAAGATTATCTACAATCCTCCAAAATTCTTTTTTTAACTCATCCTCTAAATCTATTAGGTTCTCATCATAATGATAAGGGTTCAATCTATTATAAATGCTGTCTGTGTTAGAAAATGATTCCAAAGTATCATTTGAACAAGAAACCTCTAGTAGTAAATGCTGATAATGATCTGAACGATTCTTTCTTTTTTCTCTTTCCATTTTATATCTCCCTCTTTACAATTTAACATTATGTCTTAATAAGATTTCTCTAATAGTAGTTTTACCACAATTAAATTGTGTAGATAAATCATGCCTACTTATATTACCTTCTAAATATTTAGCGCAAATTTCTAATTCTTGTGCTATAGAAAAAATATTACAACCATTGTTGTGTCCAGTATAGTTTGATTTTCTTATTTCTACATCATTTCTTAATAAGATACTTTTAATAAGTGTTCTACAACAATTATACTGTTGCTCTAATTTATATGTAGATTTTGCTTCTTCTACATATAATCTGCATATTTCTTTTTCTATCTCTTCTGTAAATCTTCTTGTTGATTTTCTTTCTTTGCCAGATTGTGCTTTTGATATTTTTATTTTCCAATCATTAGAAAATGACTTTCCAAGATTCGTGCCTAATTTACCCATACTTCCTTTAGAAAGATTTTCTTTCCATTCATCAGATAAAACCCCGCCTTTATTCCAATTATTATGAGTTTTATAATATTTTTTAAGCCCATCAGATATTTTTTGTAATATTTCTGGAGTTTTTGGAGTTGTATTCCCGCCTGGATCTACATTATATCCATATAATGGATTGCGACTATTATATTGACTTATGATTTGCTCTTCTAAAAAATCAACATCTTCTTGTGTTAAAGAAGTTGCTATTACTTCAAATTTAAAATTTTCTGAACTATATTTAATAATAGCTCTTGTTATAACTTGATTACCTCTATTATATTTTGCATTTGATTTATGTTGAGACCAACGTAAGGGCGGATTATTTGTTTGTCCTATATAAATTTTGTTATTAATCATATTTATTATTTTATATATAAAGTGCATGTTAACTTAAATACGATTATATTAGTACGGTTTCTTATTTTGATACTTATCGCAACTATTCCTTTTTTATAATTTATCTCGGACTTCAAAAGACAAAGAGTCATAACTATTTTCAGTTAAATACTCATCAATATCTTTATATGGTTTTGGCAAATAGAAATTTCTTATGTTTGCATAATCACCAAACACACTAATTATTTTTGCCCTACCCTTGTCACCAGCCTCATCACTATCTAATAATAAAAATATATTATTAGTGTATCTGCTAATGATAGAAAATTGATAGGATGTCATATTAGAATTACCTAAAGCAACAATATTTTTAAATCCTGCCTCATGAGCCTTTATAACATCAAATTGTCCTTCTACAATATAAACTGAGTCTTGTTCTAAAATTGACTGTTTTGCAGCATGTAAACCAAATAAATAATTACCCTTTTGAAAAACAGTATTTTTATATTTAGAAATACTTAACGTCTTCCTTTGGTCATCTGATAATAAGCTTCTACCAACTAGACCAACAATGTTACCATATGTATCATGATATGGCATTATCAAAGGATAATTTTCAAAATATAATGAATTAATAGATCTCGGACCCCAAGAATCTTCAATTTCTTTATGATAAAATAATTTAAGTTTTTCTAATTCTTCAAATCCTATCATTGTTGTCAAAAGTGAAATATTATTAATTCCAGGGAAATATCCAAAATTAAAATCTTTTTGACTATCTTTAGACAGTCTACCATCTAAATATTCTCTACATGCACTGGCACCTGGATAGTTATTTAGTAGGTAAGAACATAGTTCAACTATTTTATCAAACATCTTTATCAGCCGTTTTTAACTTTTCTTTTAACATTTCTTTAAAATGACTGCTTACATTATCCAATGGCTTTTTACAATTACAACATACAACCTCACCTTTAGTATCAACTACTGGACGTTTAGTTACATTGCACTTATTACACTTAACTGCAAATGGAACCTTTTCTGCTTTTTTAAATTGCTTAGAACTTTTCATTTGATTTATAGTAAAGATACTTAAATTAAGTATTTCTTTATCACATTCAGAGCAATGTACTTTCATCGTTGCAGGGTCCAAATATGGCTCCTGAAATTTATGACAACCTTTGCTTGTACAATTTGTAGTAAACGCCATTATAAATCCTTATTTTTTAAATAATCAACTAGCTTATCGATATCTTTTGGATAATTAACATTGAGGATAACATTATGTGGACCCACTCTACCTACTCCTAAATTTGGTATTGATACTATATCTTTATTTTTAGAACTAGGTGGGACCTGTATCGTTTGTTGACCATCTAATGTTATAACTTCTACAGTGCAGCCGCCTAATGCATCTAATAAAGAAATATCATAATTAGTTATAATAGTATTGTCAACTACCTTAAAATCAGAACTTTGAACAACAGTAAGGTGCAAAAACATATCAGTGTATTGATCTATTAATTGATTAATAAATGGATTTTGCATTGTTCCAGCATATTCTCCCTTACCAGAAATTCTAAGTACATTTCCATTCTCAACTCCACCAGGAACAGTAACAGCAATAGAAGTCTCAGCTTCTAAAACAGATTTGCCACCACACGTATTACATTGCTTAATGTTTAAATTACCTTTACAAGTACTACAAGGTCCAATAAATGTCATTGGACCTTGTCTCATTACTGTTTTACCAGTACCACCACAAGCTAAACATCCATTAGACTCTACCTTTTGCCCCTGCCCACTACAGGCATCACATTTTATATTTCTTTTATATTGAATATCTTTTTTACAGCCAAAGACAGCTTCTTTAAATGTTATGATTACACTATTATGAATTTCTCTAACAATTCTTTGTTTTTTAAAATGTTGATTAACAAAATCTTCTATATTTATGCCTGGATTGCTCTGGAAATTTTGTAATTCATTATCTTTACCAGATTGAACTACAGAATAAGCCTCATTAATTTTTTTAAACTTATCTTCTGCATTAGGCTCTTTATTAATGTCAGGATGAAATTTCTTACTTAATTCTCGATATTTTTTCTTAGCTTCCGCTGGGGTTGCATCTGAAGATAACTCAAGTGTTGAATATGCTTCTTGTAATCTCATTTCTTCTTTTCCTTAATTTTACCAATCAAAATAAATGAATAATATAATGCTACAGCAATTGCATCGGCTCTATCATAGTTCTCAATTTTAAGATTATTTTTTTTGTTTTTCTCATATGGAAATTTAATTCCTAAATGATGAGCCACAAGCTCTGGCATTTCTTCTTTTTTAGGAAATATTTTATTTAATTTTAAACCATGTCTTATTGACATTACGCTACATAATTTTGGAGATTTCTTTTTAAAATCATATGAACATAAACCAATCATACGATTAAAAGTAGTTAGCATAATAATAGTTTTGGCGGTTGATGATCCAGGCATAAATTGAATAATATCTTCAATAGCAATAAGATCTGGATTATATTTTGTAAATATATCTAATACTTTATTTCTACTATCTATTAGTCTTTCAAATATTGTTCCAGTTTTAAGTGGTTTAAAATAACCGGAATCTTTATATTTAATAATCTTTTTATCTATATCAACATTTAATACGGCAAAACCTATACAAGAAGAACTTACATCAAATGATAAAACTATTGGCATACAATACAATATATCGAAAAAAAAGACCTAACACTAATGTTAGGTCTTTTAATTTCATTATTAATGAAAGTTAAACTGTATTGTCTGTTGAATATGCTGGAAAATCTGGGCTATCATCTTCATCAGCACTCATACTAACTGGTGCGGGTGCAGCGGTTTTAACTGGACCACTGCCTTTTCCTGGGCTAGCTGTTTTGCCAGCATTGCTATTTCCTGGAAATTCTGCATTAAGTTTTTCTAGCTTAGAAAGAGTAAATTCAACGGTTGGTGGTGAGCACCTACGTTTTAGATCAATTAGATCGAATTCATCTTTCTTTTTCTGATCTTCGGCAGAAAGTGGTTCTTTTGAACAAACTTGAACAGTGTAGTATCCGGTAGCACCCCCTTTCGGATCTACAACAATATCAATATCATATTTAGCTGGATCACCCCATTTTGGATTTTTTGCCCATTTTCTTAATTGTTGGTATACTGCGAACCCAACATCTAAAATCTGAGTCTTGCCAGTGTCACGATTTATTGCTCCAAAAAACCAGCGTAGTTTAGCTGGAAACTTTGGCTTACCAGGCTCTTCACCTGGTATATCACAGACAGGACATGATCCATGTGTTGCAGAACACATCACTTTAGAGCCATAACCTTTGTCGCCATCAGCCTTATATTTATGCACAATATATTGATGTGGCACAGTAATTAATCTAAGTTCATTAGAACCTTCTTTTAAACGAAGGAATAAATCTTTATTATTCCCTGTTTTTTTATTATCACCATAAATATCATCTAAAAAACTAACTTCACCGAATGTATTCATTTTATTCTCCTATTTGTACTTTCGTAACTATTCTTATAATATCGTTATTAAACCTAAAGCATAAGTGCTTTTACAGTTTTATATTAACGAAAACTTTTTATTTAGCCTTATAAATAAGGCTCCTAACGTAGCAGACTTTGTGCCACGGAATCATAATATCTATTATAGATTCTTTTGGAATTGATGTCAACAGCCTAGAAAAAGAAAGAATTATTTCTTCCTCGGAAGCCTCACAAAAAAAACCTTTTGCCGAAATAAATCCATTTCCTTGTTCTGGTTTATCTAAAGTAATAAAACGTCTTGTCACTCTAGCTTTACCCGTAGAGTCATCTAAAGTAACTAGATATGATGGTTTATTACTTACCGAACTAACATTAGGTATTCCAGCAGGAGTTATTGCGATATCATTAGTCATTTTTTACCTTTTTATTCTTTTTTGGTTTATCATTAGATTCGCCATCAGCATCATCACTAGTTTTTAGTGATTTAGTTTTTAAAGCATCTTGCTCAGCCCTTTTAACATCTAATTTAGATTCTCTAGCCTCACTAATTTTTAAAACTAACTCTTTAGCTAATTCAGCATCAGCCGCAATTGCTGCACAATATTTTGGAAAACCAACCCATGTTTTATCGCCATAATCATGAGAAACAGTAGATGATTTTGTGACAACATTATAATCTAATGCTAACTGGGCAATTTCTTCATGTTTATCTATAACACCAATTCCAAAATTGATTTTAAACTCACACTTGCGTGGCCATGGACCAAACTTACTTTTCTCTATTGTAGCTCTTAATGGATGACCTATTTTATTTTCCTTTTCATCAACAATCATTGCATCTTTTCTTTGAACTGCTTCAAAATAAATATTTGCACTTAAAAAGTGTGAATATGTATTTCCTCCAGAGAAAGTATGATCCGCTCCATATGGATCCATATTATCTCTTTTATGATTAATAATGATAAATGGAACTTTTGCCTTATTTAATTCTAATGATAATTTTCTAAATGTTGTAGTTAGAAACCTAGCTAACAAAGCCATATTCATTTTGCCAATGGCAGAAGTGTCTTCGCCTGGCGGAATGATAGCACCTAATGAATCCAATACAATTAGATTAATATTGAATTCTCCAGAATTAATTTTATCAAGTAAACCTTCTTTAGATTTGCCGACAAACAAATGTGTTTTCTTATCTTCTTTAGGAACACCTAAAAGCATTTCAAAACATTTACGACCATTAACAGCAGTATCCTTTTCAACAAGAATAACTTTACTGGTATCTACTCCTAAAATTTCTGCCCAAGCAGGATCAAAAGTTCCTTCTGCATCAATAAAAACTTGTTGTGCTTCTGGATCATCTCTTTGAGCTTCCATCATAGCAATCATGGCTAATAATGTTTTACCAGATCCTGCTGCCCCATAATATTGAATTAATCTTCCTTTTGGAAGCCCACCAGAAGATAATGCGTCATCTAAAGCTAGGGATCCAGTTGAAATAACTGGAACCTTTTCGCTTACAGTTTCATGCGCCATTTTATAATCTAATTCGCCATCTGCCTCTGCAAAACTTTTAAAAAATGCATCTAATTCTTTACTCATTTTTCTCCTAATTTAATCCCAGCCTTCAGGTATTTTTTCTTGATTCGTCGTATTATTATAACCTAGTACAGTTTTTCTTAAGCCCATCGCAATTTCTTTATAATGATGGTGGCTTTTTATTAAAATATCGTACTTTTTTTCTAAATATATTTTAGACCCTTTTGCCCTAGCTAGTTTATTTTGAACGTCTGCTACTTCAGTTGAAGCTCCTGCTGCCCAAATTTTCATATCGGTTGTTGTTTTACTTCCATCTGGAGCTTTATATTCTAATGATACCTTATTTTTTATAGTATTTACTTTTCCTTCTAAGTAAGCTGTAGTTTTAACTATTTTACCTAAATATTCTGAAAGAATATCTGCACCTCTTAAAGCTTGCTGTTGTAAAAATTCAGCATGCGCCAAATCAATAGCATCAATACTTTGAAGTGCATCTAGTACTTTTTTTATTTCAGTTAAGTCAAAACTTAAAAAGTCATCTTCTAAGTCATTTCCTATATAATCTCCTAGAGTAGTCTTACTCATTGCTTACACTCCTTTAATATTAAATCGGGAACTTTTTCTCTACAAACTAATTAATATAAATTATAAATTTACTACTTATTTTCTGATAATTTTTGAAGCTTTGAGTCTAATTCAATTAGTTTATTTTTGACCTGAACAACGATATCATCAATTTGATTATGCATTAATCTCATATGTTGTTGTTCAAGCACAGCCATTAAAAATAAAAACACTTCAAAAGTAGTATGTTTTTTATTAGGTGGCTTAAGAAAAACTATAATCCCATTCTCATCAGATTCAAATAAATCATCAAATAAAGATACTCCACCATAAGCAGAGTATGATAAGCATATGCGATTATATAGTGCCCACTCATCATCTGTCAAATCAACTTTACGATTTGCTATGATTCTAATCATAATTTATGTCCTTGAAAAGGCACCTTTGCCACTTGCTGAATTTCTTCTTGCTGCCGAAGGTCCTGCTTGCAATTTTCTTAATGTTTCCATATCTTTTGGATTAACAGAAGACCCATTGCCTTTAAACTTATTTGCCATAGCTGAAGCTATGTTTTGGTGAACATCATCATCTTCCCCATCCGATTCGGGCAGCATTGCTGATGCAATATTTTCGCCAGATAACATTGATTGCATCTCAGCAATCGCTTCAGGGTCTGCATTCTCTAACATTTCTGCAGAGATCAATCCACCAGCCGCGCCACCGCCATTACCACCAGCCATAGGGGCACCAGTTCTTTTAATTTGTTTTACAAGCCCTTGTAAATGAGCGGTCTTATTTACTGATTTGCTAAAATCAGTCCTTTTAAAAAATTCATTTGTAACTTCCTGATCTTGCTGAGCAAGTACAACAGAGTTGTCATCACCGTCTATATCGCTATCATTATTTTCATCAATTTCTCTAATAGATTTTTTTGCCTTCATAAAACTTTGTTTTGGCACAAATGATATTAATTTAGGCGAGTCAGTTTTTATATAATTAAAACT